>ERZ767114.93-NODE-93-length-72261-cov-5.058947_pt1 | contig 72261 bp, 57 predicted proteins | sample MGYA00374952_ERZ767114 | MGnify/ENA primary metagenome ERZ767114 (study PRJEB28939, sample SAMN06267156) | marine metagenome | isolation source: Columbia River Estuary | place: USA:Columbia River Estuary, USA | collected 2012-05-05 ... | reverse complement strand
GACGGATCACATTCAAATAAATAGCTTGCTATCAAATTGAAATAATAATTTAAAAACCCAAAACAACTGTTTTGGGTTTTTTAGTTATATTGCAGTGCTATAAAAAAAGAAAAACTTCATGAAATACCCTACAAGAATTTTATTTCTTATATCATTATTTACCTGTAATTTAATTTTTTCCCAAGAAAATACCTACGCTTCAACTTTAATTCCTGATGAGTTAACAGAGGATGCAAATGCAGTTATTAGAAATAGTATTATTGAGATTACTATTAAAGGAATTGATAAAATGGTTGTGTATGAAAAAGAAGTTATAACAGTTCTTAATGAATTAGGAAATGTAGATGCAAGAATAGCAAAAGGGTATAATGATGATACCAAAATAACAAAACTCTCCGCTAAAATTTATGATGCTTTAGGAAAGCAAATAAAAAAATATTCAAAAAGAAAATTTTTAGATGTAAGTGCTGTAAGTGGTGAAACCTTATACTCAGATGAAAGACTTAAATATGTAGATTATATCCCTGTTGCTTATCCTTACACTGTTGTGTTTGAATCGGAATATAAAAACTCTTCTACAGGTTTTATTCCAAGATGGTTTCCGACAGAAGGATATTATGTTGGTGTAGAAAAAAGTCAGTATAAACTGAATAATCCGTTAAAAATTATTGTTAGAACAAAAAAGAAGAATTTTAAGAATTACCCTATTCAAGATAAATCTTCAGAATTTAATTTACATTATATTTTTGAAAATCAACGAGCAATAAAACCAGAAGCACTAACGATTGCATCAAGAGATTTCATGCCTTATCTAATAGTTGCTTTAAATAATTTTTCATTAAAAGGAGTTAAAGGGTATGCTTCTAATTGGAAAGAATTTGGAAAATGGCAAAATAAGAATTTAATATCAGGACGAGATATTTTAGAGCCAGCAACGGTTACAAAAATAAAAGACTTGGTAAAAGGTTTAGATAATCCTATAGAAAAAGCAAAACTTGTTTATGAGTTTGTGCAAAATAAAACACGATATATTGGTGTGCAGGTTGGTATTGGTGGTTGGAAACCAATCCTCGCAAATCAAGTTGATAAAGTAGGTTATGGAGACTGTAAAGGACTTACTAATTACACAAAAGCATTGTTATCTGCAGTTGGAATAACCTCTTATTACACCCTGGTTTACGCGAAACAAAAAATAAATATAGACAAAGATTTTGCAACTTTTCAAGGGAATCATGCCATCCTAAATATTCCTGCTTCTGAGCTTTCGGGAGGAAATAATATTTGGTTAGAATGTACCAGTCAAACCAACCCATTCGGTTTTCTAGGAGATTTTACTGATGATAGAGATGTACTCGTTATAACTCCAGAGGGAGGGGTTATAAAAAGAACACCCTCTTATAAAAATGAAACAAACTTACAAACCACAAAAGCAACGATTCGATTAGATGAAAAAGGGACCATACAAGCAACTTTAGAAAGGGTTTCTAAAGGATTGCAATTTGCTAATAAATATTCTTACGAAAGGTATCCAAAAGAAGAATTAATTAAGCACTATAAGTCTGGGGTTTGGGGTTACAATAACAATTTAGAAGTTGAGTCTGTGAAATTAAAAAATGATAAAGAGCAGGTTGTTTTTACGGAAGATTTTTTAATTTCAATAGAAGATTATGCAACTGTTACTGATGCAGAAATTCTTTTTAGGGTCAATTTTTTTAATAAAAATAGTTTTATACCCAAAAGAAACAGAAATCGGAAATTACCCCTACAAATTTCAAGAGGTTTTAAGGATGAAGATGAGTCTATTATTGAAATTCCAAAAGGATATCAGGTAGAATCTCTGTTTGAAGACAAGTCCATCATCAATAAATTCGGTATGTATCAAATTTCAATTGAAAAAATTGACGAGTATCATATAAAATACAAACGTACTTTATTTATTAAAGAGGGCTTATATCCTAAAGAGGATTATAAAGCTTATAGAGCTTTTAGACGGAAAGTTGCTAAGAATGACAATTTAAGAATAGCATTGATAAAAACTTAACGAAGCCTCAAGATTACATACAATTCTAGTAAAAAAAAAGTTATGAAGTTAAAATTAGTATTGGCCTTTAGTTTTGTTGTTGTTTTTTGTTTTGGACAAAGCAAGAAATCGACAACGATGGGCAAAACAACCATAGAGGAATTAAAGATGCAAAGGTATGAAAAGGATACAACTGCACGTGCCATCGTTTTATACGAACACGGTAATTACTATATAAACACAAAAGAGAAATTTAAATATAAATTTACAACCGATTTTTATTTTAGAATAAAAATTTTAAAGAAAATAGGTTTTGATAAAGCGACTATTAAAATTCCGTTTTATGATGAAGAAGAAGTGCATGATATTCAGGCGGTAACAAATAATTTAACTGAGAATAATGTCATGCATACAACGAGTTTGGAAAAGGATAAAATTTATACAAAAGATTTGTCTGGAAAATGGAAAGAAACTTACTTTACCCTGCCAAATATAAAAGTTGGGAGTGTGATTGAATTTCGGTATTCGTTAATCTCCTCTTATACACAAATAAAAGATTGGAACTATCAATCTGATATTCCAAAGTTAAAAAGTGATTTTACAGCAGCTATCATAGGAAATTATAAGTATAATATTCGACTTGTGGGAAATTTAAAGTTGCATAGAGATAATTTTCGTGTGAAAAATGGTTGTTTTTATTTACCAGGAATTGCAACAGGTGCTTGTGGTGTTTTAGAATATGGAATGGATTCTGTTCCAGCATTTAAAAAGGAGGGCTATATGTTGAGTCAAGACAATTATGTGTCTCGACTTTCTTTTGAATTAATATCAAATACCGATGTTGGAGGACAGGTCACCAACTATACAAAAACATGGAAAGCTGCAGATAAAAAATTGGAAACGTATTTTTTGTCTGGTCAATATTTAAAAAAGAGATATTTTAGAAAGAATCTATTAAGTGAGGCAAGTTTGAATTCTGAGAATAGCTTAGAGAGGGCAAAGCAAATTTATAAAAGGGTGCAAAACCATTATACATGGAATGAAAAATACTGGCTTAACAGAAAAGTAGAGGTTAAAAAAGCATTTAAAAACAAACTAGGAAGTGTTTTTGAGATTAATTTATCATTGTACTTCGCATTGCAAGCGGCAAATATTGAGAGTAAGTTGGTGCTCTTGTCAACAAGAGATCGGGAAATTCCTACAAAATTACATCCGGTAATCTTTGATTTTAATTATATGGTTGTAAGGGCTGTAATTGATAATCAGGTCTACTTTTTAGATGCTGTAAATAAATATTTGGGATTCGGCTTGATCCAATCTGAGAGTTTAAATGGAGAAGGAAGAGTGATGGATTTTAAAAATGGAAGTTTTTGGGAGCAGATTAAACTATCACAAAAGACCTCTAAAACAACTAGGTTGTCTTTGCTCCTTAAAGATGATTCGTTTGTTGGGGATTTGTCAATTAAAAGAACAGGTTATTTTGCTGTACATAAAAGAGTAGAATTTAATGGCTTGTCGGAGGATGACATTTTAGAAGACTTTGAAAATAACTATCCAAATATTGAAGTGGAAGATGTTGCATTGGAAAATTTAAGTGACAATGACAAAGCACTCAAGGAAACCTATAAAGTAGCTATTGAAACAGATGTCATGGGGAGTCGCAAGATAAGGTTGAACCCTTTTGTAATTGGTAAGATTACCGAAAATCCGTTTAAATTAAATAAAAGAGATTATCCTGTTGATTTTGGATATGAGAGAAGTAAAACTTATTTAATGAAGCTCATAATACCCGAAACATACAAGATTGCTAAGCTTCCCAAAAATATGGGTTTGGCATTGCCTAATAAAGGCGGTAAAATTATTTTTAACACAAATCAGATAGGGAATACGATCCTTTTACGTTTAAAATATTCGTTGAATAAAAAAAGCTACACTACTGAAGAGTACTTTTACCTAAAGCAGTTTTATAAAAAATTGATCAATCTTCAAGATTCTTTTATAGAAATAGAAAGAATTTAAAAACTTAAAACTTTTGTTTTTTTATACCTGAATTTCAGTGGTATTTTTTACTTCTTCAATGGCAAAAGTACTATGCGTACTTCCAATATATTTAATAGCTGTTAGCTTTTTAACCATAAATTCTCGGTACTCATCCATATCTTTGACATACACTTTTAAGATATAATCGTATTCACCACTTACATGAAAACACTCAGAAACTTCCTCTAATTTTAAAACTTCTCTTTCAAAAGTAGTGACATAATCTTTCGAATGTTGCATCAGTTTGATATGACAAAAGACTAAAAAAGATTTTTCAATTTTATGCTTATCAATGATTGCTACATACTTTTGAATGACCTTTCCTTTTTCTAATTTTTTAATACGCTCATAAACAGCAGTAACCGATAGATTTAATTGCAAAGAAAGTTGTTTGGTAGTCTGCTTGCTGTCGTGTTGCAGCAAATTAAGAAGCTTTTTATCTGTAAAATCCAAGACCATATGTTTAAATTTTTCTAATAACTGATGCGATAACGTAATTATTTAGTTTATAAATCTAAAAATACACATTTTTTTAGATTTATAAACTGTATTTAAATCTTTTAATTGATAATTTTTCTTTTATATTGTTATTTTGTATTTATAAAAAATCAATATCATATGAAATTCAAACCAGCAAATGCTCTTCAAGATCTACAACTTTTTGGTGAATTTGGAGGTGTAAATCCATCCATTTCAGATTCCTCTACCTATACATTTATGTCGGCAAAAACAATGTTAGACACTTTTGAAGGAAATGCAGCCGGTTGTTATTTATATTCACGTCATTCTACCCCAAGTAATTTATATTTAGGCGAAGCTTTAGCAGCTATGGAAGGAACAGAAACAGCCAATGTGTCTGCTTCAGGAATGGGTGCGATAACCCCTGTGCTATTGCAGTTAGTTGGTGCAGGAGAGCATATTGTTTCGAGTAGAACCATCTATGGAGGAACTTATGCGTTCTTAAAAAATTTCACACCAAGATTGGGAATTACAACCGCATTTGTAGATATTACAAAATTAGATATTGTAGAAGCCGCCATCACAAAAAACACGAAAGTATTGTTTTGTGAGACTGTTAGCAATCCTTTGTTGGAAGTAGCAGACATCAGGGCTTTATCTGCTTTGGCGAAGAAATATAATTTAAAATTAGTGGTAGACAATACCTTTTCACCCTTGTCAATATCTCCAGCTACGTTGGGTGCAGATGTGGTATGTCACAGTCTTACAAAATTTATAAATGGGACTTCAGATGCTGTTGGAGGAGTCGCTTGTGGTACTCAGGAGTTTATCGATGATTTACGAAATGTAAATGACGGTGCAAGCATGTTGTTGGGGGCTACGATGGATAGTTTACGAGCAGCCTCTATTTTAAAAAATATGAGAACGCTTCCTATTAGAATGAAACAACATAGTAATAATGCTTCTTTTTTAGCGCATCAATTTGAAGCTGATGGAATAAAAACAGTCTATCCAGGGTTGGAGTCGCATCCTTCGCATCAATTATTTAAATCTATGATGAATACTGCCTATGGCTTTGGAGGGATGTTAACCATTGACGTTGGCTCTTTAGAGAAAGCGAATGCTCTAATGGAGTTAATGCAGCAAAAAAATATTGGGTATTTAGCGGTTAGTTTAGGCTTTTATAAAACGCTTTTTAGTGCGCCAGGAACTTCGACTTCCTCAGAAATTTCAGAAGACGAACAAAAAGAAATGGGATTAACAGACGGTTTAATTCGTTTTTCTATTGGCTTGGATGATGATATTGAGAGCACTTACGAACTCATGAAATCTTGTATGATAGCCTTGGGTATTTTGTAATGGAAGCTTCTTTTGTATTTGTTAATTTTTAGCAAATCAACCCCAGGAAATCAATTCTAGGATAGAGACTTAAACTCCTTTCAAACGAGTTATAAAATTAGTAAAATCTTCTTTTTTCGGAGCAGTCCCACTAAAAGGAAGTATATCCCATTGGTTGTCTTTATAAAAGAGCGTAAAATTAAAAACACTCGAATTTTGATCGGTAGGATTTAGCATTGGATATCGTAAATCTACGTATTTATATGTAGCCCTCTCTTTTTGTTTGGAGAGGTTATAATAGCCGTTACTAAACCACGATAAGCGTTGTAAATTTTTGTCATTCATCTCTATCAGCGAGTGATTTTTATTCACACTAATAATATGTTCTGAAATGGATTTTTTATCTAACAAAGAATAAAAAGTCAGATGGTACTGAGTATCACTTTCTGCAACAGCATACCATAAAACAGTATTTAATATGGTGGGTTGTGCAGAGAAACGATTATAAGCAATACCCGCCTTTTTAAATGATTTTTTAAAGACTGAATCCATATAGAGTTTATTTCCAACAGTAAAAAACAGATAGGCAGAACTTATATAAACTCCTGTTTTTAACCACCATGTTCTTTGTTGATGAGTTCTTTTGTAGCACATCATAATGATCAAACACAACAAAAATGGAATTGTGTAGAATGGATCTGCAACAGCAATTGTATTAAAAGCAACTCTGTAGTTAGAAAATGGAGCAAATAGTTGGGTGCCGTAAGGAGTAAAACAATCTAAAATTGGGTGTGTAAATATCGCTAAAAAGAAAAGCCACCTCCAATTCTGCAGTGTTGTTTTCCCCTTTCTCTTTCCAGTGTCATAGAGTCTGTACGTACTCCATCCAAATAAAAAAGCTCCTAAGAAAGCAAACAAAATAGAATGCATAAACCCTCGATGAAAAGCCATCGCTTGTATTTCATTGCTGTATAAAAACCGCCCAATAAAAACATCTAGATCTGGTATGGTACCTCCAATAGCTCCAAATAATAATGCTTTATTTCCAATTTTTTTACCCAGTACAACTTCTCCACAAGCAGCCCCTAAAATAATTTGAGTCAATGAATCCATGGGGGCAAAAATAAGCCATTCAATTTGATTTGCATAACCGTAGGTAAAAGCGTAACATTACATTCCAAATTTTTTACAATGCAAGCGAATAAAAATCAATCAGAAGTTAACATCGGAAATCAGCAAATAATTGATAACAAAGAGTTAAATATTTGGGAGGCTTTGTTTCCTGTTTTAGCGTTAGTTGCCATGTTAGCTTATAATGTTTTTGTTTTTGGAGATGATGCTTTGAGTGGTAGTAATCAGTTTGTTTTACTTTTAGGTGGCGCTGTTGCGGCGCTTGTGGGGTTTAGAAATAAAGTTTCTTATAAGGTGATGATTGATGAAGTTGCAGAAAACATAAAATCTACAGCTGGCGCAATTTTAATTCTTTTAATGGTCGGTGCTTTAGCAGGTACTTGGTTGATTAGTGGAATTATTCCAGCGATGATTTATTATGGGTTACAAGTCTTGAATCCTACAATATTTTTAGCGGCATGTTTGATAATTTGTGCTATTATTTCTATTGCAACGGGTAGTTCTTGGACAACTTCAGCAACCGTAGGTATTGCATTAATAGGTATTGGGGAAGCTCTTGGTATTTCTTTAGGAATGACAGCAGGTGCTGTTTTGTCTGGTGCTTATTTCGGTGATAAAATGTCACCACTTTCAGATACGACCAATTTAGCACCAGCAATGGCGGGTGCTGATCTCTTTACGCATATAAAATATATGGCTTACACAACCGTGCCCACCATTATCATTACGTTAATCTTTTTTATCATTATAGGGTTTACACAAAATTCAAATGGCGAGGCAGATACTGTTGTTTTATTAGCCGATATAAACAAGGCGTTCACGATTACACCTTGGTTATTTTTAGTGCCAATAATTGTTATCTTTTTAATCATTAAGAAAACTCCACCATTAGTTGCATTGCTTGCAGGTACTATTTTGGGAAGTATTTTTGCATTAATTTTTCAACCAGAAGTTGTTGCACAAATTACGGGTACTAAAGAACTTACTTTTTCTTCTGCTTATAAAGGAATTATGCAAGCAATAACAGTTAAAACATCCGTAGCAACAGAAAATGCAGCACTAGCAGATTTATTTACAGCAGGCGGAATGTCTAAAATGTTAGGTACAATTTGGCTTATCTTATGCGCTATGGTTTTTGGAGGGATTATGGATGCAATTGGAGCATTAGCTAAAATTAGTACTTTTCTTTTAACGCTGTTTGATTCTATTTTCGGATTGTTTTCAAGTACAGTTTTTACTTGTATAGGATTAAATTTTACAGCATCAGACCAATACATGGCCATTGTAGTTCCAGGGAAAATGTATGTAAAAGCTTATGAAGATAAAGGTTTAGCACCCGAAAACTTGAGTAGAACTTTAGAAGATTCAGGGACCGTAACCTCTGTGTTAATTCCTTGGAATACCTGCGGAGCTTATCATTCTGGAGTTTTAGGAGTTGCTGTTTTTGATTATGCTATTTATGCCATTTTTAACTGGTTAAGTCCTTTTATGACACTCATTTTTGCAGCTTTTAAAATCAAAATTAAGCAGTTAGCAACCAAGTAAAACAATTCTTTCTGTTCGCGTTTTAAGCCAAAATAAACCAGTAATTTTTAAAGTTTAACTGACTAAAAAAGTGCTGTTTTTTTGAATCCTTGTGTTTATAAAAACCTTAAATAAACCAGTTCCATACCAATCCAAAACGAATTGTAAAATCTCTGTACGGATAATTCGGAGCAGAAAAGTAATTTTTTTCTGTAAAATTAGAGGTAACATTGTCAATTTTAAAATACAAACGAGTTCTTCTTATTTGTGCATTAAAGAAAACATCTACGGAAGGAAAGCCGATCTCTTGGGTATTTTGGATAGTAAATTCAGCCAATAACGGATGGTAGGCATTTGCTTTGTATTTAGTGAAGTAGTTAAAAGTTGCACCAATATTTACTAACATTGGTTTGCCTTCAAACCAATAGTCTTCGTAATATAAGGTGTTTCTTGTTACGATCTCTGGAACACGAAAAACAGAACTTCCACTGCTTACATTTTGGAACATCAATGTATTGTCGAGTGCAAATTTTTTATATTTAAATTCTCGATTCGCTTTTACCTTTAAATACGTAATCTGATTCGAAAATTGTTGTGGCTGATTGTTTTCATCAAAATAAGTGTAGTTGTCTATATTGGTAAAATTAAGCGAGCTATTGATCCATTTAGAACGGATAGAAAAACCTAAGTCCCTTGTATTTATGGTACTAAAATTATTTTGCCAATTGTAATCATCAAATTTACTTTGATGGAGCAACTTATTGAAATTTGCAGATTTAGAACTGATCAATACCTGTCCTTTTAATTCAAACAACTCCTTTTTTTTATATAGTGCCTCCCCTTTAAGGTAATTACCAGATAAATTTCCGTTTCCTGGAGTTAGATTAGCGGTCGCATTCAACTGAAAATTTTTAATTTTAGCATTCCAATCAGCTCCAAAAGAAAGGGCATTTCCTTCCAATGTTGTTTTCGTAATATTGCTAGTGGTATTTAAAATAGTGTCGTACCCATAGGAGTAATTTATAAAATTTATTTTCGCTTTAAATTTACCTAAAACATATTTAGAATTGAACTCCAAATTTAATTCGTTGTTGGAAAAGGTTTGATTCGCTTCATTTTGAGTTGTACCAGATGTAGAGACGTTCCCAAAAATAGGAGAATTTGTAGGCTGAGAAAAACGGTAAGATTTCTTTTCATTGGTAAAAACATGGCCTATTTTTAAATTACTAAAATCCTTTTTGTTCACGGTATCTTTACTAGACAATAATTTATAACTGTGGTCTAGATAAATTCTATTGCCATTAAATTGATTTTCAGCATCATTTAAATTCACATCTAATCTTGCTCTTGTCGTATAGTTTTCGCCATTACTTTTGAATTTTTCAATTTCACTTTCTGGAAGCCCGCCACTTTCTTGATTAAAGAAATCTTGCCTTGTTAAGTGTCCACGAATTTCATATTGATTTTCTTTGGTTCTATAATGAAAAGCCCCTCTAAAATTACCATTACTTGCCAGAGATCTCCTATAGGCGCCCAGAGACCTTAAGCCTTTGTATGAAAGCGAAACATTTAATCTTCTTGAAAAATTTACTGTAAAAATGGCATCTAAGACTTGCCCTTGTTGCAACCCTGTTCTGTAGGTAATTTGTGTGGTTGGCGTAGGAACTTCATAATATTTTATTTCGTCAATATCTAAGTAGCTAAATTGTTTTGCGGTAAAACCAATATCTGGAAATAATTTAAGGTTGCTAAAATCATAGCCAAGGTTTGTAAAAGTTTGACCCTGATTATGAAAGCTTAATAATTCAAAATTATCGGTTCTTAAATAATTAAATGCATAGTCTTTTTGAATGGTTAGTGTTGTGTCTACAAACGTCGTATCTCGCTTATGAGAAAAAATTTTATAATCTGTGTATGTTGTTTTACCAGATAATTTTACAGAGACTTCTCCTGAATTAGTATTTGTATTTTCTTGAGTATTACCTCCTGAATTAAAACCATTAAGTTTTTGACCCAATTTCATAGGTCTTTGAGAAAACAATGCGTTTGCTATAAAGAAGGTAAGTAGTAATGAGAAAAATAATGATTTATTCATAGTTAGTCGCTTCAATCGCAAATGTAAAATAATAAAACGAAAATAATTGTTAATAATTATCATGAAAAACAGGAATTACAGCATGGTTCTTAAAACATCATTCTAGATTTTTAAAAAAGAGCGCATTACTAAAGAAGCAGTAATCTAAAATTTTTTTTCTTTTCTTTGTAACATGTTGGCATCTAATTATAGTGGTTTTTCTTTAGAAGCAGGAACAGATGAAGCTGGAAGAGGCTGTCTTTCTGGTCCTGTTGTTGCCGCAGCCGTTATTTTACCCATAGATTTTACCCATCCCTTTTTAAATGATTCAAAGCAATTGTCTGAAAAAAAAAGAGCTCAATTAAGACCCTTTATTGAAGAAAATGCCCTTGCTTTTGCGGTTTCTTTTGTTTGGCAAGATGAAGTAGATAAAATCAATGTTTTACAAGCCTCAATTACAGGCATGCATCGTTCAATAGAAATGCTTCAGATAGAACCAGAATACATTATCGTTGATGGTAATAAATTCAATAGTTACAGAGATATTCCCCATAAAACCATTGTCAAAGGAGATGCAAAATACCTGAGTATAGCAGCGGCATCCGTATTGGCAAAAACCTACAGAGATGAATACATGGAAAAAATTCACAAAGAGTTTCCAATGTATAATTGGAAAAAAAATAAAGGGTATCCTACCAAAGAACATCGAAATGGAATTCGTGAATTTGGTATCACAAAGTACCACAGAAAAACTTTTAAATTATTGCCAGAGCAATTAATGTTAGAATTATAATCATTTTCTTAAAATCATCCTCAAACTTTTTCTATTTTTACCCTTCCAATTTTAGATAATGATCAAAAAAGCTACCGCAGAAATCACCAAATGTATATTACACAAAGTTGCTAATAAATTTAACAGTGGACAGAATGTTTTTTCCGAAGATTTAATTCGTTTCGATCAAGAAAGTTATGATTTAATGAAAAGTTTTTTATTAAAGCCTTTTACAAGTCTTTCACAAAGTTATCGATTTTCTCATCATGCAGACGTACGCTTAAATGAATTGAATAATTATGCGTCTGAAATTTTTAAAGAAGAAGGTGTTTTTATAGAGTATTCTAAAAATATTGTAAACCATTTGTACGAGCAGTCTAGTTCTGCACAAATAAAAACAGGAGATGTATTAGTTGTTCTCCTAGAAGGATTAGAATTTAATGGTGTCTTAACAGAAGCAGTAGGCATTTTTAAAATTGAAAATAAAGTTGATTTTTTTCAAACTTATTTAGACGATAATGAAAACTTCGATATTGTTGTTCAAAAAGGAATTTCCACCAAAAAAATTGACAAAGGTTGTTTGATTCTAAATACAACAGATACACAGGGTACTGTTGTTCTTTCAATAGATAATAATAATTATGATGCTCAATATTGGATCAAAAACTTTTTATCTATTACGTTAGCAGACGATTATAATTCACATACTCAAAATTATCTAGAGTTGTGTAAAGATTTTTCTGAAGAGGTCATAAAACCTGAACTAGGAATGCATGAACAAGGAAATTTTTTAGCAAACACAGTAGATTATTTTAAAGAAAATGAAGCAGTCGATTATGCCGATTTCAAAGACGAAGTCTTCGCGGAAGAGAAACACAAAGCGTTGTTTGACGATTATAAAAAGCACTTTGAAACCTTAAATGATGTCTTAATTAGAAATAATTTTGATGTTTCTGGAGTGGTTCTAAAGAAAGAGAAAAAAAAGTTTAAAACAGAAATTAAGTTAGATACAAATCTCAGTATAAAATTAGACGTAGATGCACCAGAAGCGGCTTCAGAATATTTAGAAAGAGGATACGATGAAGAGAAAAAAATGAAATATTATAAGGTGTACTTTAATGAAGAAAAATAATAAGCTTCACAAGTACTGAAAGATTCGCTGTTATAAAACGATGAATTTTTTAACCTCAAAAAGTGTTTTAAAATGAGTCAATATTTTTTTCTTTACTTCTTCTAAGTCTATTTTTTTATTCAATTTAGCCTCCCTAGAAGTCACTGCTTTTCCTTTAATCCCGCATGGAGTAATAGGGTCAAAATAGCCTAAACTAATAGTTACACCCTAGGAAAATACATGCAGTTACCCAACGAGAAGAACGAATTTTTTCAAGCAAGTCGATTGATAATTCTATGTTTTTAGTGCTCCATTTATAAATCTTTTAAAAACATTTTTATTCAGGAGTGAAATAATAGTGCGGTAATTATTTTAGCAATTACTTTTTTTTTAATACTTTTAAAAAAAAAAGCTATTATGAAAAAAACACCCCTAATTTTTATTGGGATTATTTTGTTGTGCTCTACACTAAGAGTACATTCCCAAGAATTTTTTAAAAAAATTGACAAAAGCAAGATCAAAACTCAAAACTTCACTCAGTTTAACAACAAAAAATCACCCACTAAATACAAGTCACTATCTTTTAAAATAGACGATTTTAGAGACTACGTTGGTTCTGCATCTAAAGAGAAAGTTATAAATATACCGACTCCAGACAATAGTTATTCTAAATTTTTAATAAAAGAAACCTCAAATTTTCATCCAAAATTAGCGGAAAAATATCCAATGATAAAGTCCTATACAGCTCAAGGAATAGATGATCCAAACGCTACTTTATCGATGAGTGACGGGGCAGGCGGTATTCATATTACAGTATCTTCCCCGGATAAAGAAACATATTTTATAGACACTGCTTCAAAAAATTCTACAGGATCCTCTAGAAAAGCAATTTTATACAAGAAAAATGATTTACCGCCAAATAAAAATAGTTTTTCCTGTCAAGTTGAAGCGACTATGGGTAAAAGTGCTGCTCAAAAAAAGAGCACACAAACCTCCAATGATGGAAAATTACGAACATTTCGTATGGCGCTTGCTTGCACCCCTAGCTATGCGAATTTAGTTATAAAGTATTATAGTCATGAAGAAAGTCCAATAATCGATAAAATAGAGATTATTTTATCACAGATGAATCAAACAATGACTCGCGTAAATGGTATTTATAGAAAAGAGTTGGGTGTACATATGCAACTTGTTAAAAAAAATGATTCGCTTATTGAAGTTTTACTTGATCCCTCTTATAAAGATTTTTTTGATGTTACTGACAATGTGAAAATGATCTCTCAAAATCAAATACTCTGTGATCGAATTATTGGTTCTGATAATTATGATATTGGACATCTTTTATCTTTTAATAAAGAAATCTCGTCAGGCAAAGCTATGTCGGAATCAGTTTGTAAACAGGGTGAAAAGGCAAATGCGGTTTCGGTAGCTCTAAACTTAGGAGAGGACTTTGATACCGGTACTTTTGCACATGAAATCGGGCATCAATTTGGAGCGAACCATACTTTTAATAGTTGTGAAGACGGTAGAAATGATCCAACAGCAGTAGAACCAGGAGGCGGATCTACCATCATGGGATATGTATGGAAATGTAAACCGTATTATCAAAATAAAAGAGATGATTATTTTCATGCAGTAAGTATTGCAGAAATGTTGGAGTATATAAAAACAGACGCAACCTGTGCAAGTATAATAGATTTTTATAATGGAGCTCCAACTGCAGATGCAGGAAAAGATTATACAATTCCAGCAGGGACTCCATTTGTTTTAAGAGGAATTGCAACAGATGCAGACGGTCTCTCCAGCCTAACATATGCTTGGGAACAAACAGACAATCAAGTTGCAACAATGCCGCCGGTAGCAACAAATTTAGTAGGTCCACTATTTAGGTCTTTACTACCATCCTCCTCTCCAAATAGATACATGCCAGCTCTAGATACGGTTGTTGGAGAGTTTTCTCCAAAGTGGGAAGTATTGCCCACTGTAGCAAGGGATTTAAATTTTTCATATACAGTAAGAGACAATCATTTTTATGCGGGGAGAACGGCTAGAGACGATATGAAAGTTTCTACTATAGGAGCACTTCCTTTTACAGTAACTTCCCCTAAAGGAACCTCTTTTTATTATTCTGGGCAAACAATCCCAGTTACATGGGAAGTGGGAGTCACAGACAGATATCATATAAATTGTCAAAAAGTAACTATTAAATTATCTAAAGATGGGGGTATTACTTTTCCGATTATTTTAAAAACGAATACTCCAAACGATGGTTTTGAAACAGTTGTTATTCCTGATGGCCTAGAAACAAGTAAGGCAAAAATTATGGTTGAAGCGGCCGATAATATTTTTTATAATATAAATAAAGGATTTTTTATGGTTGGCCCTTCACAAGAGCCTACTTTTACAATGATTAATACAACTGGTCCGCAATCTTTTTGTGATGCTTCTGTAAGTTATACATTAAAATTTGATTTTTTTGAGAAGTATTCAACACCTGTAACATTCTCTGCAAAGGGTAATCCAGAGGGAAGCTCAATTTCATTCAGTCGCGAAACAATAAGTACTACTGGAGAGGTTACGATGACCATTCATAAGATACCAACTTTATATTTCGATGACCATACGATAACAGTTACTGGGGTTTCAAAAGATAAAGATGAAGTGACAACTAAAGAGATAGAGATTCCGTTTATTTTTAATGATTATTATGACCTTTTAGATATGGAAGTTTTCTTAATATCACCAATAGATAATTCAAAAGAAAGACTCAAAAATGAAACTTTAGTATGGTCTAATGTTGATTCCCAGACGACTAATTATGATGTTTATATATCTAAAGATTCTAAATTTACAAATAGAGCTAAAGTTTATAAGAATGTCACAGGAAATGTTCTTGTTTTAAAAGACTTATATCCAAATACTACCTATTATTGGAAGGTCAAGGCAAGAAATAGTTGTCGCAAAGGAGATTTTTCTAAAACTTTTACTTTTAAAACAGGTGCTCGAAAAGGAGTACCACCACCTTATTGTATCCCTTCATTTTCTGAGACCCCATTGTATGAAGATTTTATTTCAAATGTGAGCTTTTTTTCTCTAAAAAATCGTATTAAAAATAATACATACTATAAAGAGGGTTATCAAGATTTTACAAATATGAGTACCAACCTAGAAAGAGGGAAGGACTATAAAATAAGTGTTGATTATGGTACAACTGAAGATGATAATCACGGTGTTGTTTTTATAGATTGGAATAAAGATGGAGTTTTTGAGGATACAGAAAGGTATTATTTAGAAGATGAATTTAGAGGTAAAAATATTCTAAGCAAGACTATTAAAGTACCTGATGATGCTCAAGTAGGCATGACAAGAATGAGAGTAGTGTTTGACACGAATAAAGAAAGAGCATCTACACCATGTAATAATATAACTTCGAAACGAGAGGGTCAAATACATGACTATACGATTTTTGTTGAAGCTCCTGTCCCCGTCCCCGTCCCCGTAACATACTGTGAGCCCAATACTGAAGCAACAGATATGTTATTTATGGAAAATGTTAGTTTTAATACTATAAATAACGATAAAAAAAGAGATCCCCTTTTTCCTACTTCAGTCCATCAAGCGGGTTATCAAGATTTTACACATCTATCTACTGAGGTAAGCAGATCACATGAGTATAAAATGGAAGTAACGTATAAAAAATCATTTTTTCTTTGGTCCAGTGATGGTGCCTGTTCTGTTTTTATAGATTGGAATAAAGATGAAGTTTTTCAGGAGGCAGAAAAGTTTTCTTTTGACGCTCCTAAAAAACAAGAGGATTCTGGGTTATTTTTGTTAGAGGGTACCATTAAAGTACCCGATATTGCTACATTGGGTGCAACAAGGATGAGGGTAGTGCTTCATGATGGAGTTACTGACTCAGCAGAAGCTTGTGGTTCAGATGATAATTCACAAAATAGTCATACGGAAGATTATACGATTGTTGTTAAAAAGTACTGTCAGCCCAATTTTACATCAGGAGAAGAGTATATTTCTAAGGTTACTTTACATCCTCTAGAGAGTGATTTAGCTATTCTGTATAATGAATCCAAGAATGATGCAACAGATGGCTATCAAGACTTCACAGAGATCAGTACCGGACTAGAAATAGGGGAGACTTGTCTGTTAAGTGTTTTTTTTAATACAGGGGGCGCTCAGGATACCTGTAAGGTTTTTATAGATTGGAACTCTAATGGAGATTTTGAGGGTCCAGAAGAAACGTATGTTTTAGCACTTAAATTATTAGAAGATAATGATCATATGGCAGTCACGAATATTAAAGTACCTGATGATGCTCAAATAGGTTCAACAAGAATGAGAGTAGTGATTGAAAATACTGAGAACGAATTTAGTTTAGGATCGGAAACATGTAATTATGAATATCGTTCAGGAAGAGGAGAAATAGAAGATTATACGATTGAAGTTAACGTTCATCGCTACTGTAGCTCCGATAGAAATAAAAAGTTAAATAATAATTACCTTGGTGAGGTGTCTTTTGCCCATATCAAAAACAAAATGGACGATGCATATGAAAAGGGCTATCAACATTTTAAAAATGACACTGTTGTATTAGGAAGAGGGGATGAAATGGAAATTAAAGTTGATGGGAGTAAAATTGAAATTTACGATAAGGTCACTGTTTTTGTAGATTGGAATCAGGATGGAAAATTTGAGTACTCAGAAAAAGTTGAAGGATTAACACAAAAACTTGCGATAATTCAAGCACCTGATGATGCTCGTTTAGGTCCAACAAGAATGAGACTAGTATTTAGAGAAAATAATGATTATAAAGGAGTCATTAAAGCTTGTAATGAAACAGATCCTGAATCATCTGGACAAACGCATGATTATACAATCTTTGTTGATTCTTATCCTGGGAGTTTTTTTAAAAATTCACTAGAATATATTTCAAAGGTTACTTTACGTGCTCTAAATAATGAAAATATTCTAAATAATGAATCTGGGAATGATACAACAGATGGCTATCAAGATTTTACAAGTATTCGTACCAAGCTTTTAAGAGGGGAGAGTTATCCAATAAGTGTTGTTTTTAATACAGATGGAGCCCAGGATGCCTGTGCTGTTTTTATAGATTGGAATGGTAATAACAATTTTAATGATGAAGGAGAAGAGATATATTTAGGTGTAGGTTATGGCGGTATAAAGACGCTAACCAAAGAGTTTAAAGTTCCTGAGGATGCTATTCTAGGAGAAACAAGAATGAGAGTAGTGATTCAATATTTTGAAAATGAAAGTGGTGCTTCTAATGTAAGCCCTTCATATGTAGGAAGAGGGTTACATTATGGTGAAATGGAAGATTATACGATTGTTGTTGAAAAAAACTACTGCGAGTCGAAATTTTCTGAAAATTCACACGTATCAGAGTTTATTACTAAGGTGAAATTTTCAGGTATTGAAACTGTTTCATCAGGTATTGATAATGTTTCAGGGCAATCTGAAATAGGCTATGAAGACTTTACCAAAATCAGTGCCGAAGTTGCTATAGGGGATAGTAGTCTAATAGAAGTTACTTTTGACGCTGTTGGATATTCCGATCATTGTACTGTTTATATAGATTGGAATGGTGATAGAGATTTTTCTGATCCAGGAGAAAAGATATATTTAGATCATGCTTCCGGTGGTATAAATACTCTAAGAAAGAATATTAAAGTTCCTGAGGATGCTATTCTAGGTGCAATAAGAATGAGAGTAATGATTCATTATTTCCCCTCTGAAGACCCCTGTTATATGGGCCGATGGGGTGAAACGGAAGATTATACGATTGTTGTTGTAGCTGCTAATTCTGCTAAAAAATCTACAATTCCCGATGGAGCTAGAACTGTAATTGATACCGCAATTAAAACTTCAGTTAACGAGGTTCCTTTTGATGGATTCAATTTATCTCCAAATCCTTCAACGGGTGCTTTTAATTTAACGTTTCAAGTTATCAATACAGAAAAAGTTAGTGTTCAATTATTTGACCTTAGTGGAAGGTTACTTGGAGAGCGAAAGTATTTAAATACAAAAAACAACTTTTCTGAAAACATCTTTTTTGAAAGCACTTCTGCTGGAGTGTATTTATTAAAAGTTTCAAATGGAAATAAACAGGCCATTAGAAAACTTATTATAAAATAAAATAGAATACAAAATAAAAGCCTCAGCGATCGCTGAGGCTTTTTAATTTTATAAATGTACTTTAATGAAGAAAAATAATAAGCTTCACATGTACTGAAAGATTCGCTGTTATAAAACGATGAATTTTTTAACCTCAAAAAGTGTTTTAAAATGAGTCAATATTTTTTTCTTTACTTCTTCTAAGTCTATTTTTTTATTCAATTCAGCCTCCATAGAAGTCACTGCTTTTCCTTTAATTCCGCACGGGATAATATGGTCAAAATAGCCTAAATTAACATTTACATTCAGGGCAAATCCGTGCATGGTTACCCAACGAGAGGAACGAATTCCAAGTGCACAAATCTTCCGAGCAAAAGGCGAACCAACATCGAGCCACACACCTGTTTCACCTTTACTTCTTGCTCCTTTTAGACCATATTCAGCAAGGGTCAAAATAATAGCCTCCTCTAATAAACGCAAGTATTTATGAATGTCTGTAAAGAAGTTTTCTAAATCTAAAATGGGATATCCAACAATTTGACCAGGGCCATGATAAGTAATGTCTCCACCACGATTTATTTTATAAAAAGTAGCTCCTTTTTCTTCAAGCTGTTTTTCAGTAAGCAATAAATTACTTAGATCACCACTCTTTCCTAATGTATATACATGAGGGTGTTCCACAAATAAAAAATGATTTTTAGTAGTTACTTGGAAATTGCTTTTTCTATTGTTTATTTTTGTGTCAACAATTTCCTGAAGTAAATTGGTTTGATAGTCCCAAGTTTCTTTGTAATCTTTTATATTTAAGTCTTTTAAAAGGATCTCTTTGTTCATAAGTAGCATGCTGTAAAGGTAATTATTTTCATTATATTTACTAAAAAATAATTTAAAAATCATACTATGAAAACTTATCCCCTAGTTTTTATTTTTATTCTTTTCATGATACCTTTCGAAGGAATTAATGCACAAGATTTTTTTAGGAAACTCGATAAAAATAAAATTATTACCCAACAGAACAACCCCCGTCAAGTTAAGAATTTGCCATCAGAATACGAGTTAATGTCTTTTGATATAGATCGTTTTAACAACTTCGTAAGTTCACAAATCAACCCTAAAAAACGACTCATAAAGTTACCGAATGCAACTGGAAGTCTTTCTCTATTTTTATTGGAAGAATCTTCAAATTTTGAGACAAAATTAGCTCAAAAGTTTCCAATGATAAAGTCCTACTCTGCGCAAGGAATCAACGATCCAACCTCCGCTGCAAAGATAAGTATTGGGTTGGATGGTTTTCATGCAGTTATTTTTTCTGGGCAGGAAGAAACCTACTACATACATCCTTATTCAAAAGATAGTAAAACTTTAATGGTGTATAAGAAACCCCATTTAGTGCCAGATAAAGACGATTTCACCTGTCAAGTTGAAGCGTTTAGGAGTAAAAGTGTCGCTCAAGAAAATAGCATACAAAACGTGAATGACGGAAAATTACGAACATTTCGTTTGGCGCTTGCTTGCACCGGAGAGTATGCGCAATTTCATTTGACAAATCAAAATATAGTATTTACAGCTACAGAAGAAGAAAAAAAAGCAGCTATTTTATCAGCGATGAATACCACAATGACTCGAGTAAATGGTGTTTTTGAAAGAGATTTAGCTGTAAAAATGGTCCTTGTTGGAGAGAATGACAAAATTATTTTTTTAGATGCATCTACTGATGAATTGTCAAATTCTGATCCAGGTGATTTAATTGAAGAAAGTCAAACAGTCTGTGATACTAACATTGGTTCCGATAATTATGATATTGGACATACTTTTAGTACCGGAGGAGGAGGCCTTGCTGGTTTGGGAGTGGTTTGTATTCAGGGTCAAAAGGCAAGAGGAATTACGGGAAGTACTTCGCCCATAGGAGATGCTTATGATATCGATTATGTGGCACATGAAATCGGGCATCAATTTGGAGCGAACCATACTCAGAATAATGATTGTCAAAGAAATACATCAACAGCAGTAGAGCCTGGAAGTGCTTCTACCATCATGGGATATGCGGGTATTTGTTCGCCTAATGTTCAACCGAAAAGTGATACTTATTTTCATGCAGTCAGTATTGCAGAAATGTCGAGTACGATACAAGTTTCTGCACAATGTTCAAGTATAACAGATGCTGGTAATAATGTTCCAACTGCAAATGCAGGAGCAAATTTCAGTATTCCAGCAGGGACTCCGTTTGTTTTAAGAGGAATTGCATCAGATGCAGACGGTGTCTCCAGCCTAACATATGCTTGGGAACAAACAGACAATGATATTGCAACAATGCCGCCGGTAGCAACAAATTTGGTAGGTCCACTATTTAGGTCTTTACTACCATCCTCCTCTCCAAATAGATACATGCCAGCTCTAGCAACTGTTGTTGGAGGAGCTACTTCTTCAACTTGGGAAGTATTGCCCACTGTAGCAAGAGATTTAAATTTTTCTTTTTTAGTAAGAGATAACAATAATGGAGGAGGAAGTAGCGCTAGAGACGATATGAAAGTTTCTGTTACAAATGCAGCTCCTTTTACAGTTACTTTACCTAATTCAGCTATTATTTGGGATGCAGGGACTACCCAAACAATTACATGGAACAAAGGAACGACAGATGTTCCTCCTATCAATTGTCAAAATGTAACTATTAGATTATCAATCGATGGGGGGATTACTTTTCCGATTATTCTGAAAGAAAATACTCCAAACGATGGTTCAGAAGCGTTAGTTATTCCTGATACCCCTTCTACTACTTCCAGAATTATGGTGGAAGCAGCAGATCATATTTTTTATAATGTAAATTCCACAAACTTTACCATCAACTCATCAACACCAACTTATATAATTACCAATTTAAATGATGTGCAATCTGTCTGTTATTCAGAAAATGAATCGATAAGTTATGTGTTAAATTTTGATTTCATTAATGGTTTTTCAGAGTCAGTGTCCTTGTCAGCATCTGGTTTTCCGGAAGGAGCTTCCGTAATATTTGATCCAACAACAATAAGCGCAGATGGAAATGTTACGATGACAATTTCTAATTTAAACGAAGCTTCCGCTCAAATGTATACAATGAATGTTAGCGGTAGTTCAAGTGTAAATAAGCAAATAGATGTTCAATTAAATGTGAGGAATTCGATATTTACAAGTTCAAATTTAACGCTTCCTGTGAATGGCGCTTCAGAGATTGGTTTGTCTCCAGAATTAAAATGGGATTCAGATATAAATGCTGCAAATTATGATGTAGAAGTAGCTTCAGATAGTAATTTTACAAATATAGTTTCAAGTGGCAATGTCGCTACAAATTTTTATTCAGTTTCAGGTCTTACCGGAAATACAACATACTACTGGAGAATAAAGCCCAAAAATAGTTGTGGAGAAGGGGCGTATTCAGATGCGTTTAATTTTAAAACACTTATACCATCTTATTGTTTGTCAACTTTTACAGATGAGGTGTCAGGTTCAGAACATCTAACAAATGTTACTTTCAATTCGATTAACAATGATTCTGAAAATGATCTGATAGACGGTTATGAAGATTTTACATCGATCAGTACCACTATAAAGAGAGGAAGTAGTTACCAATTTAGTGTTGTTTTTGATACAGGTGGATATCAAGATAATTGTACTGTTTTTATAGATTGGAATAATGACTATGTATTTGATATTATAACAGAAAAGTATGATTTAGGAACTGGTTACGATGATATAAGTACAAAAACTCTTGATATTACTGTGCCCAATGATGCGCAACTAGGTGCGACAAGAATGAGAGTTGTGCTTGAATATACAGATTCTTCATCTAACGGAGGGGGAGCTTGTGATGCAGATCATAATTTTGAATGGGGCGAAACAGAGGACTATACGGTAATTATAGAAGATTCAACAGCATCTTTTATCGATGAGCCCTTTGGTAATTTTATGCTATTTCCAAATCCAACAAAAGGAGAATTTACATTAACTCTAAATCTAGATACTACAGATGACCTTTTACTCCAGTTATTTGACCTTAGAGGAAGATTAATAGATGAAAAAAAATACCACTCTACGATTTCAAATTTTACTGAAAGAATCTTTTTTGAGAAGACTTCTGCTGGTTTGTATTTCTTGAAAGTAATTAATGGAGATAAACAAACAACAAGAAAATTAATTATAAAATAAGAATTCTATAAGAGATAAAAAGCCTCATCCATACTATTTGGATGAGGCTTTTTTAAATGTATTATTTTTAGTTAACCTAAGAAAGGATATTTGTAGTCTGTTGGTGAGACAAAAGTTTCTTTTATCAGTCTAACAGAAGTCCATCGTAATAGGTTTTGAGCAGAACCCGCTTTGTCATTTGTTCCTGAAGATCTCGCACCTCCAAAAGGTTGTTGACCAACAACTGCCCCTGTTGGTTTGTCGTTAATGTAGAAGTTTCCTGCTGCGTTTTCTAGGATTTTAGAAGCCTTTTCTACAATGTATCTATCTGTAGAGAAAACAGCTCCTGTAAGTGCAAATTCAGTAGATTCATCTACCAATTTTAAAGATGCTTCCCATGCGGCATCTTCGTATACGTATACCGTCATTACTGGACCAAATAATTCAGCCGTCATTGTTGCATATGTGGGTGATTTTGTCAAAATTACCGTAGGTTCAATAAAATAACCTACAGATTTATCATGATTTCCACCAACAATAATTTCCACCTCTTTGTCTGCTTTAGCAGCATCAATATAACTGGCAATTTTATCAAAAGAGCCCTCGTGAATTACTGCATTTACAAAATTTGAGGGATCTTCTGGGGATCCCATTTTAATTTCTTTCGTTTGTGCTATTATGTGTTTTTTTACGGCTTCCCACAATGATTGAGGAATATAGGCTCTAGAAGCTGCAGAGCATTTTTGGCCCTGGTATTCAAAAGAACCCCTTACAATAGCAGTTGCAACTTGTAAAGGATTTGAAGAGTTGTGCGCCCAGATAAAATCTTTTCCTCCTGTTTCTCCAACAATTCTTGGATATGTTTTGTAATGGTGTATGTTATTCCCTATCTGTTTCCATAAATTTTTGAAAACATGTGTAGAACCCGTAAAGTGCAATCCAGAGAAATCTCGAGAAGCTAAAACGGTATCAGAAATCATCACAGGATCCCCATAAACTACGTTAATTACTCCATCTGGTAATCCAGCTTCCTTAAACAAATCTACAATAACTTGTGCAGAATATGCTTGATGATCAGAAGGTTTCCAAACAACAACATTACCCATTAAAGCAGCGGCCGCAGGTAGATTTGCAGCAATAGAGGTGAAATTAAAAGGCGAAATTGCATATACAAACCCTTCTAAAGGTCTGTATTCAACTCTATTCCAAATCCCTGGTGATGAGGCTGGCTGATCTTTAAAAATATCAGTCATATAGGATACGTTAAATCGAAAAAAGTCAATCATTTCACAAGAAGCATCTATTTCTGCTTGATGAACATTTTTAGATTGCGCAATCATGGTTGCGGCATTCATTTTTGCTCTGTAAGGTCCTGCTAGTAATTCGGCAGCTTTTAAGAAAATAGAAGCACGTTCCATCCAACTTACACTAGACCAAGCCTCTCTTGCTGCTAACGCAGTAGAAATTGCAGTATCTATATGAGATTTATCTGCAATATGATATTGACCAACAATGTGTTTGTGATCATGAGGAGGTGTGATGTTTTTGGTGTTTCCTGTTCTTATTTCTTTCCCATTTATATGCATAGGTATGTCAATGTTTTGTTCAAACATTGTTTTATAAGTAGCTAATAATTCCTCTCTTTCTGGAGAGCCCGGAGCATACCCTTTTACAGGTTCATTGACTGCTTTAGGAACGTTAAAAAATCCTCTTGCCATTCGTGTTTTATTTATCAATTAATATTTCGTGATTCAAAGTTACAATTTTTGTTTCAATAAATTTAATGGAGTTTTAATGTATTTTATTGTAGGAAATTCAATAATAGTAATATAAATTAAAGCTTATCGTAAATAATAAAAAAATAGCGGTAAACAATTCTTTTTCATTGGAAGTCATTCCTTTACTCTTTAACGATTTTGAAGATGACATCTCTTTTTAGTTTGACAAAAGCGGGTTGGCAAGTTGAAAAGTTGGAATGATTACTTTAAATTGTTCAAATGTATTTAGGTTTATCATGGTATAAAACCCTTTCATTGCTCCGATGTTAGACTCTAAAAAGCAACCAGAATTATAAGTGTAGGTTTCCTCTGGTTTTAAAATAGGTGTTTGACCAACAACTCCCTCACCACTTACTATTTCTATGTTATTCAGTGTATCGTAAATTTTCCAAAATCGATCCGTAAGTTTTACTGTTTCTGTAGAGGTATTTTCAATGCGAATCACATAGGAAAAAACATGGTAAACCTTAGAGTTCCTTTGATGGATACCTTTGTATTTTGTGTTGACAGATATTTTAATTCCCTTTGTAACTTGATGTATCATTTTAGGACCTCTATTTTTATGTAAAAGTGATGATTAATTTTATAAACTTATCTATTTTGATCAAAAAAACCTGTTCCAATTCCGACTACTCGTTCAAAAAAACTTCCAAAAGGTTTGTAGTAAACGATGACGGTATATTCATTTTCAGTTTCGTAAAAAGAGCCATTTACATCATTGGTGTTGATGTTGCCGTTTGTTTCTTTTGTTGCAAATGTATAATTGTAAAAGCCCTGTTTTAATAGAATATTTGCCTTGTACGCTCTCTCTTCTTGATCAAAATACATTTTATTTTCATCTGTAATTTTAAAATCATTAAAAGCACCGTAAACATATACCTCCCTTTCGGAAAAAGCCTCCTCGACAGACAATGTGAAATGTATCATAGCATAATCGGCCTCTGTTTTTGAGTCTTTTGCTTCTAGGGTTCTAATCACAAATTGCCCATTAATATCGGGGTTGTAGCTATATTTTCGAAAAGGGTTAAATTCAAAAGGATATAAATAATGATGAAAAATATCTTTTTTTATAATCTTCACCACATTTAAACTGTTGTTTCTGATCAATTTATTATCAAAGTTCAGGTATTCATTTCCTCCCCAAAAATTTGTTTTGTTGGTGTATGTGTAAGACAATTGATTTGGTCTAAAAAATGTAGGTTGTAAGTTGGTTATTTTTTCTTCCCAATTGTTGTTTTTTAAAATAACAACATGTACTTCTTGAGCTGGATTATTTATTTTAATTTTAGGATGATTTATAATAAATTCGATAGTTTGTTGGGTGTTTAGTGTTTTTGAATTTCTACTTCTCTCCACAGTTACTCCCACAGTTGTTGAAGGTTCATACAACACAAATCGTCTTGTAAAAATAACATCATCGTCAGTATTTAAAATTGATAAAAGATAATTTCCACTTTTAGTGATTACTGTATTTATATTCGGTATTCTTACAGAATAATGGGTGTAATTTTGTAACGTATTAAATGAATTTGAAACATTGATAATCGTATTTTGATCAAAGCCGTCAATGAATTGACTTGAAGACAATCTGCTAGATTTCCAATCATGCGTCATGTGTTCAATTTTATATTGGTAGTCTTTACTATCTGCGTCTAAATCATCAAAAGATATTTCTAAGGGAGTACCCAATGGAACGATTGCAGAAAAATTGTTTTCTTGCAAGGGTCTGAGTTGAATAGATTTTATATTTTGCGAAAAAAAACTAGTTGAAATAAACAACAAACAAAGGACTAATTTTTGAGACATACTTTTCTTTTTTTCTATGTAAAAGTAATGATTTTTTTAGGAAGCAATTACGATGTGATCGATACAATTTTAGAGGAGATATGGTTTTCAGACCTCCTTTCAAATCAGCTACAAAAAAATCAATAAAAACAGTTATTTAGAATTGTTATAAATAATGACATTTACTCAAGATTACAGTTCAATTATATCTATCATAATTGACAAAAACCCTAAATTTGCATGATTTTTTTAGATAACTAACAATTCCATTTGCTATGTCAAAAGACATTCGTATTAAAAAAGGCTTAGATATTAAGCTTGTTGGCGGTGCAGAAAAAACAACCAAAGAGACTTCTTTGAGCAGTTTTTATGCGATACAGCCAGAAGATTTTCACGGAATTACACCAAAACTTGTCGCCAAAGAAGGAGCAGAAGTAAAAACGGGAGATACACTTTTCTATTCTAAAAGTGACGAACGTATTTTATTTCCAAGCCCTGTTTCTGGAAAAGTTGTAGAAGTGGTTCGTGGAGCAAGAAGAAAAGTATTAGCAATTAAAATAGCTGCAGATCCATCTCAAGAGTTCAAAGACTTTGGATCTAAAGAGGCTGCAAGCATGTCTTCAGAAGAAGTAAAGGATTATTTGCTTTCTGCGGGTTGTTGGCCTTTCATAAAGCAACGTCCTTATGATGTTGTTGCCAACCCAAACCATGCACCCAAAGCTATTTTCGTTTCTGCCTATGCAAGTGCTCCGTTGGCAGCAGATATAGATTATACATTGGCAGGTAAAGAAGCTGAATTACAAGCAGCATTTACTGCTGTTGGTAAGTTAACTGAAGGAAAAGTGCATGTTTCGATCGGAAAAAATGCAAATTCACCTTTCAGTGATATAAAAGGAATTGAACTTCACAAAGTTTCTGGTCCTCATCCAATTGGAAATGTTGGAACACAAATTGCACACATAGATCCTATTAATAAAGGAGAAGTTGTTTGGGTGATTTCTCCACAAGATTTGTTGGTGATTGGAGAATTGTTTTTAACAGGAAAGTTAAATTTCACAAGAACCGTTGCACTAACAGGATCTCAATTTAGCAAACCTCAATATGTAACAGCGATTGCTGGTGCTTTGATTGCTGATGTAACTGCTAGCAACCTGGTAAACGACAATACAAGAATTATTAGTGGCAATGTCCTTTCTGGAACGCAAGTAAAAGAAGAGGGCTTCTTAAGATACTATGACAATCAAATTACAGCCATCCCAGAAGGAGATGATTATGAGTTTTTTGGATGGAATAAACCTGTTTTTAATAAAATATCTACTTCAAGAGCATTGACTTTTTCTTGGTTAACTCCAAATAAAAAGTACGATTTAAATACAAATACAAACGGAGAACACAGAGCTTTTGTAGTTACGGGTTCTTATGAAAATGTATTTCCTTTAGACATGTATCCAATGCAATTATTAAAAGCATTTATGGTCAAAGATTTAGATGAAATGGAAGCTTTGGGCGGTTACGAAGTAGCGCCAGAAGATTTTGCACTAACAGAATTTATTTGTGTTTCTAAACAACCTCACCAACAAATAATTCGTGAAGGTTTAGATTTAATGAGAGAAGAATTAGGATAAGGTTATGAGCTTAAAACAAAATTTACATAATTTAAAAGAAAAGTATAAAGGAACCAAAATGGCCCCTGCATTCAATGCAATCCATACCTTTTTATACTTGCCAAACGAAGTAACTCACGGAGGAACTCATATCAAAGCAGCAGACGATTTAAAGCGTACCATGAACATTGTAATCATGGCGTTAGTTCCTTGCTTGTTGTTTGGAATGTTCAATGCAGGATATCAACATTATGCAGCGATAGACGGTTCTTTAAGAGCCAATGTACTTGCAAATTTCTTTACGTTTGATAATTTCTGGATTGGAATTATAAAAGTATTGCCATTGGTGATTGTTTCTTATGGAGTCGGTCTTATTGTCGAATTTATCTTCGCAGTTATCAAAGGGCACGAAGTAGAAGAAGGATATTTAGTTACCGGAATGCTAGTTCCATTAATTGTGCCTATTGACACTCCGTTATGGATGTTAGCTGTTGCAGTAATTTTTGGAGTCGTAATTGGTAAAGAAGTATTTGGGGGAACAGGAATGAATATCCTAAATCCCGCTTTAACCATCAGAGCCTTTTTATTCTTTGCCTATCCAACGTGGATGTCTGGAGATAAAGTTTGGGTGTACGATGCTGTGAATAGAACTGGAACTGCAGATGCTATTTCTGGAGAAACAATATTAGGAAGTTATGCACAAAATCAAGAAGTAATTTATTCCAACTGGGATAAATTTGCAGGTTTCATACCGGGTTCTGTAGGAGAAACTTCAACGCTGCTGATTTTATTAGGAGCTGCCATCTTAGTTTTTACAAAAATTGGAAGCTGGAGAATTATTCTTTCAACATTTTTAGGAGCCGCTGCAATGGGAATCATTTTTAACCAGATTGTAGCCGCAGATATCATTACAGAATCCAGCAAATTTTATGGCTTGATGAACACTGTTTGGTGGGAACACTTAATGATTGGAGGCCTTGCTTTTGGAGCTGTTTTTATGGCAACAGATCCCGTTACCGGTTCACAAACTAACAAAGGGAAATGGATCTATGGTTTCTTGATTGGATTTATTTCTATCATGATTCGTGTATTCAACCCGGCCTATCCAGAAGGAGTCTTCTTAGCAATCCTATTAATGAATGTATTTGCGCCAACAATAGATCACTATGTGGTACAAGGAAATGTAAAGAAAAGATTAACACGAACGAACGTTAAAACTGCCTAATTATGAGTAAGAGAACAGATAGTAATAGTTATACAATGACTTTCGCCGTAATTATGGTGTTGGTAGTTGGTTCTTTGTTAGCTTTCTTAGCATCGTCTTTAAAGCCTTCTATCAAAGAAAATGAACGCATCGAAAAGCAACAAAATATTTTGTACGCAATGGGTGTGAACGAAAATGATGAGTCTAGTGCAAATTTTGTTTCGACCTCAGTTGCCGGAGATGAATTTCAGAAGTACATCAAAAAACAATTAGTCATCGAAGGAGACAAAATTTCTGAAAGCGAAGATGCATATCTAATAGATGTAAAAAAGCAACAAGCAAATGCTAAAAATGGTAAAGTTAGGAAGTTGCCTTTATTTGTTGGAGAGAAAGAGGGTAAAACCTTTTATGTAGCCCCAATAAGAGGGAAAGGATTGTGGGATGCTATTTGGGGATATATTTCTATGGATGAAAATATGATTGTTCAAGGTGCCTATTTTGATCATAAGGGAGAAACTCCTGGATTGGGAGCGAACATCAAACAACGCTATTTTATGGACGATTTTATCGGAGAGCATTTAATGTCCGATGCAGGTGTTTTTAAAGGAATACGAGTTGCCAAAGGAAATAATGATCCTAAGAATGAAGAGAAAACAGATTATGAAGTAGATGCAATTGCGGGTGCAACCATTACCGGCGATGGTGTTTCTGCAATGATCAAATCTGATTTAAAATTATATGTACCTTATTTTAAATCATTAAAAAAATAATTTATGGGACTTTTATCAAAAAAAGACGCAGCATTAATTACAGATCCATTAGCGGATAACAATCCAATTACCATTCAAGTATTAGGGATTTGTTCTGCATTGGCAATTACAGCAGAATTGAAAGCTTCTATTGTAATGGCAGTTTCTGTTTTGTTTGTATTAGGTTTAGGAAATGTGGTGATTTCACTTATGAGAAATATCATCCCTTCAAAAATTAGAATTATCGTTCAACTAATCGTGGTAGCAACCTTGGTAATTATAGTAGATCTAGTACTAAAAGCTTTTGCTTATGAATTGAGCAAAACACTTTCTGTTTTTGTTGGATTGATCATCACCAACTGTATTATCATGGGACGATTTGAAGCCTTTGCTTTAGGAAACGGACCTTGGAAATCTTTTCTAGATGGTGTTGGAAATTCTTTAGGATATGGTGTCATTTTAATCGCTGTTGGTTTCTTTAGAGAACTGTTAGGATCTGGAACCCTACTAGGGTATAAAGTTTTAGGAGATCCTATCGAAAAAACAGGATTGTATGCAATAGGTTACGAGAATAACGGATTTATGTTATTGTCACCAATGGCATTAATTGTAGTGGGAATTATCATTTGGATTCAACGCAGTAGAAATACCGCATTAATAGAAGAAAATTAAACGCGAAGCGTTTTTAACATATAGCACATGGAACATATAGAATTATTTTTCAAATCGATCTTTATAGACAACATGGTATTTGCAACCTTCCTAGGAATGTGTTCTTATCTTGCTGTTTCTAAAAAAGTAGCGACTGCAGTTGGTTTAGGAGCTGCTGTTATCTTTGTATTGGCAGTAACGGTACCGTTAAACTGGTTGTTAGATCAGTACATTCTTCAAGAGGGCGCATTGAGTTGGTTAGGCGAAGAATATGCAGCATACGATTTAAGCTTTTTATCCTTTATCATGTTTATTGCAACCATTGCAACCATGGTTCAGTTGGTAGAAATTATTGTCGAAAAATTTTCTCCTTCATTATACAATTCTTTAGGTATTTTCTTACCCTTAATTGCGGTGAACTGTGCTATTTTAGGAGGAAGCTTATTCATGCAATCTCGCGAAATTCCTTCTTTAGGACTAGCTCTTACCTATGGTATAGGATCAGGTATTGGATGGTTTTTAGCCATTTTAGCCATTGCTGCAATTCGTGAAAAAATTAGATATTCAAGTGTGCCACCTGCCTTAAGAGGTTTAGGAATAACCTTTATCATTACAGGTTTAATGGCCATTGGTTTTATGAGTTTTGGTGGAATGTTAACAGGAGGAGACGAAGAACAAAAAGAAACTCCAAAAGTGGAAGCTACCATTGAAAACAAAAAAGAAGAAAAACAAGACGCTAAAGAAATTATAGCCGATAATACAAAAACAAACAACCAGTAATATGATATTAGCAGCAGGTACTACAGGAACTGTATTAGCAACAGTAGCAGCTTTTTTAGCTATTGTATTGTTATTAGTTACCTTATTATTATTTGTAAAACAAAAATTATCTCCATCGGGTCCAGTGACCATCACAATCAACGGAGAAAAGAAAATTGAAGTTGGTTCTGGGAGTACTCTTTTAACCACTTTAGGAGATCAAAAAATATTTTTACCCTCAGCTTGTGGTGGTGGTGGTTCGTGTGTTCAATGCGAATGTCATGTGATCGACGGAGGAGGAGAAGCATTGCCAACAGAAACACCTCATTTTACAAAGAAAGAATTAAAGTCAGGAATACGTTTGGCATGTCAAGTAAAGGTAAAACAAGACATGAACATTACCATTCCAGAGGAAGTATTTGGAATCAAAAAATGGGATGCAACGGTGGTAAGAAATTACAATGTAGCTTCTTTCATTAAAGAGTTTGTAGTAGAAATTCCTCAAGATATGGGTTATAAAGCAGGGGGTTATATTCAAATTGAAATTCCACCATGTGAAGTTAAGTTTGCCGATATGGACATTACTGCACACCCTGAAGAGCACGACACTCCAGACAAATTTAAAGCTGAATGGGACAAATTTAAGTTGAGACCTTTGGTAATGAAAAATAGTGAAGTTATCGAAAGAGCATATTCAATGGCTTCTTACCCAGCAGAGGGAAGAGAGATCATGTTAAATGTTCGTATTGCTACCCCTCCTTTTGATAGAGCAAAAGGTGGATGGATGGATGTAAATCCAGGAGTTGCTTCTTCGTATATCTTTGGTTTAAAGAAAGGAGACAAATGTGTCATCTCAGGACCTTATGGTGAATTCTTCATCAACGAGTCTGAAGCAGAGATGTTGTATGTAGGTGGAGGAGCTGGTATGGCTCCAATGCGATCACATTTATACCATTTATTCAGAACTTTAAAAACAGGTAGAAAAGTAACCTATTGGTATGGAGGTCGTTCAAAAGCAGAATTATTTTATATTGAACACTTTAGAGCTTTAGAAAAAGATTTTCCAAATTTCAAATTTTATATTGCATTATCTGATCCTTTAGAAGTAGATAACTGGAAAGTTAAAAAAGATATCAATGATACAGAGGGTGACGGTTTTGTCGGTTTCATTCACAACAGTGTTATTGAAAACTACCTAAACCATCATGAATCACCTGAAGATTTAGAATTGTATTTCTGTGGGCCACCACTAATGAATAATGCGGTTCAGAAAATGGGTGAAGACTTTGGTATTGCAGACGAAAACATTCGTTTTGACGATTTTGGAGGCTAGTCGCATAGCGATTATAACTAAATTGTCATACTGAACTTGTTTCAGAATCTCATTCAAGTATAAATAAAACCGACACAGCTTGTGTCGGTTTTTTTAGTGTATTTAATTTAGTAGTTTCGTAATAAAAATTAATTGTAATGAACCTGATCAATTTTCTTCTTGTTTTTATAAGCTTTCTACTAGCAAGTGGTTTTGTATTGTATTTTTTTCAAGATAAATTTATTTTTATCAATGGAAAAAAATTATCTAAAAGTGAACCCTATCAGTTTGCTCATACATTTGAGGAAGTTTTTATTAAAACACCTGATAATAATGAGATCAATGCACTTCATTTTAAACAGGTTCAATCCAAAAGAGTTGTCTTATTTTGTCACGGAAATTATGGGAATTTGTTAAAATGGGGGCATCGGGTAGCGTATCTCTTAGCATACAATTACGATGTATTGGTTTTTGATTATAGAAGCTATGGGAAAAGTACTGGAAATTTTAATGAAGAAGCAATGTATACAGATGCAGAAGCTGTGTATGATTACATAAAAAAGCAGTACAAAGAAGAAGATATTGTGGTATATGGATATTCATTGGGAGGTACTTTTGCGACGAGAGTAGCTTCTCTAAATAACCCCAAAGAATTGGTGCTAGAGGCCCCTTTTTACAATTTAAAAAAAGCAGTTCGCTACTATTCAAGAATTGCACCCACTTTTTTATTGAAGTATGCGTTTAGAACGGATAAAGATATTGTTAAGGTAACCGCCCCGATTACACTATTTCATGGAAACCAAGATCGTACTACTTCCTGTAAGCAATCTAAAGATCTACTAAAACTCAATACTTCCAATAAAAATGAATACATTGAGATAGATACCGCAACGCACCATAACGTGAGAGATTTTCTTATTTATAAAGACAAATTGAAAGAAATTTTAGCGCGCTAATGTCTTTATAAATTGTATTTTTGAAATTGACAAAGCGTAGCTTGATGAAGCATTTAGAAGATTTTTTAAAGAAAAAGAATTATTTAAAAATCAAATTAACCAAAATTGCGTCCAATCACCTAGAATTGAAAGCAAGAATTAATGGGGTAGAAGGATCTTTTATTTTAGATACAGGAGCTTCCAATTCTTGCGTAGGATTAGATGAAATAGAATACTTTAATTTAGATACTGAGGAAAGTGAGACAAAAGCAGCTGGAGCAGGTGCGATAGACATGGAAACAAAAAAATCTGAAAACAATTCTTTAAAAATTGGAAAATGGAAAACGAATAAATGCCATTTGGTATTGTTTAATTTGTGTCATGTAAATTCAGCTTTAGTTCAACACAATGCAAACGAAGTTCATGGAATTATTGGAGCCGATATTTTAGCAAAAGGAAAGGCAATCATCGATTACAATAAGAATGTTTTATATCTAAAAAAGAAAAAGAAATAATTAATTTAAAATAATAAAGAATGAGTTTACAGAAAGAGGTAATGGATCAAATGAAAGTAGCAATGAAAGCAAAAGATACGGTTGCTTTACAAGCTTTAAGAGCTGTGAAATCTGCTTTTTTATTAGCAAAAACAGCTACTGGATCTCAAGAAGAAATTACCCACGAACAAGAAGTTAACATTATTCAAAAGCAAGTAAAACAACGAAAGGATAGTGCCGCTATTTTCATAGAGCAAGGAAGAGAAGATTTAGCAGCACCAGAATTGGCAGAAGTAGCAATTTTAGAACAATTTTTACCTGAGGCGTTGTCTACTGAAGAAATTGAAAAAGTAGTACTAGAAACAATTGCCCAGGTTGGTGCAGTAGGAATGAAAGACATGGGTAAAGTAATGGGGTTGGTCTCAAAAAAATTGGCTGGTCAAGCAGATGGTAAAATAATTTCAACTGTAGTGAAGAAGCAATTAATGAATTAAATTTTTTAAATAACAACAGGCCCAGTAGTTCAACTGGATAGAATATCAGATTTCGGCTCTGACGGTTGGGGGTTCGAATCCCTTCTGGGTCACGAATAAATAGAAACTCTCCAAAAATACAAAGCTTGCTTTTGTATTTTTGGAGAGTTTCTATTTTCAAAGCGGAGCTTTGTTGGGATGGGCGCAGCCAATCCTATGTCGTGTATTTTTGGAGAGTTTCTATTTTCAAAGCGGAGCTTTGTTGGGATGGGCGCAGTACCGAACTATTTCTATATTTTTCAAAATTTAATAATCACTTATAATTAAAAAGACATTTGACTTTTCAATGAATTCTATGAAAACAGTTCGTAAGCAATTGAATTATTTGTTTTACAAGATTTGATTATATTAGATAAAAAATTTATGCTAATGATTAAAACTGAAACTCCATCCCAAATAGAAAAACTTTACAGTAAAGGTAAAATTACATTAAAAGAAATGTCAGAATTAAAAGACAAATTGAAGACACTACCTCAATATACTGATAGAGAGATTCAAGTAAAAATATTAGAAAATTTACGAAACTTGAGAGAATCAAATAATACTATAAAAGGTTGGATGACTTTTTTAGGTGTTCTACAAATATTAGCATTTATTGGTGCTATCATAATTCTTACAAAGTAAAGACCGTTAATATTCCTTTACCTATTTAGTTAGAAATTCTTCTAAAAGAAACCCCTATGAACTTCAAAATAAACTTTAATCCAACAAAAAAACATCTGTCATAAATTGAAATATGGCTAATTGATGAAAAGAATAAAACTGGAAACGGATTTTATAACCATTGGAATATAATTTCTGAAGCATTTAACCGAAATGAATTAGTTGGATTAATGCCGTAATACTTTTTAAATGCTTTTGTGAAAGATGCATTTGATGAAAAACCAAATTTAGAAGCGGTTTTTGAAATAGAAATCGTTTTATCTTTCATTAATATGGATGCAGACTTTTCTATACGTTTTCTATTGATAAATACATTAAGTGTTTCGTTTGTAATAGCAGAAAATAAACGATGGAAATGAAAGGGTGAATACAAAGCTACTCGTGACATAATGGCAAGATTTAACTCTTTATCAAGATTGTTATTTATATATTCGACAGAAAGGTTAATACGACCAATATATTCTTTAATTTTTATATTCTGGATTTTACTCATTCTAATTTTTAATCACAAGAACTCGTTTTGTTAAAACCAGATTTATTTTCAAAATCGGTAATACTTCCTTTTCCACCTTGTAAAACAGTACAACAACCTTCAAATAAATCTTTTAATTTTTTACGCCCACGCTGTACTTTGGAACGCACTGTAACGTATTTCATATCAAGTTGTTCCGCAATTTCTTTCTGTGGAATATTTTTTAACTCGGAAAGCGTTAGTAATTCACGATATTCGTTTGGTAATTGATTGACAAAGGCTCCAACACATTTTCCTAATTCTTCAGTTGCTTCATTGCTATTGTCAACTTCCGAAGTGAAAATGGAATCTTCGATTTCTTCATTAATTATTTTCTTTTTTCGATAGTAATCAGTAATCGTATTTTTTGCAATGGTATATAGCCAGCTTTTTAGATTATCTACACCATCTTTATTCGATTTTGAGAGTTTTAAGAAAATATCTTGTGTTAAATCTTCGGCATCTTCACGGCTATTTATACGTTTTTTAACGTAGCCTAATAATGGATTATAAAGTTGAGCAATTTGGCTTTGCATTTTGGATACTGTAAATAATGAATAATAAGGTTATGACTATTGTTAAAGATAGGAATAAATTTTGTGTTCCTAAATAATCAATAGCCATAATACCGATAAATGCACCGAGTGCCGAACCTAAATCCCACCAAGTACTTATACTCGAAATGGCTTGTAGTGAGTTTTTATTTTTTTTCTGAAGTTCGATAGCCACCAAAGGCGAAAACGAAACGACGATGGTATTGAATAAGAATACTGTAATAATGCCTGTAATGATATATCCGAAAACAATAAGAAACAACCCAACAATGCAAAATATTATAGCTATTGAAAATAGTTTATTGGGTTTTATTTTGGTTGAAATAAATCCACCAATAATTGAAAATAGAACAACAAATAATTCTTTTAAAAACAAATACGAAGCAACAACGATTAATACGTCTGACATTGAAGCAGATGTTTGTATCAATTTAGATAAGGTAACAACTGTAATACCAATAGTTAATGATAACATAAATACCATTAAGTTTATTGTGCTTGGGTAAAATGTTTGTTTCGTTTTTACACGTTTTGAATTGGAAGAAATATTAGGAAGTGAATAGGCTAAAATAATCCCTATAGCACTAATACTGGCAATAATAAATAATCCTTTTTGAACACCAACAAGAGCAATTAATTTTGAACCAAAAAACAATACTGATAAAGCACCTAACGATTTAATAGCAGTTGTTAATCCAAATGCCAAACCAGATTTTCCTTTGGCTTTAGAAGCGTAATTTAAAGTGGATATTTTTAATCCTGAATAACTTAATCCCCATAAAATACGAGCAATTAGAAACACGATAGCACCTAATTGAAATCCATATATAAAAGTAGTTACGGTTGCTAATATGGATGTAGTTACCAGCATTTTTTTCATTCCAATACGATTGATAAGGTTGGCTATATGTGTATTAGCAATAATCCGAACAAACCTATTTATTGAAAGTAAAGCACCAATAAAGAATGCTGAAAAACCTAACTCTACTCCATAAATTGGTAACAACGGATATAAAATAGCATCACCCAAACCAGCAAATGCCATAACGCCACTTGCACGCAAAGCCCCCCGAAACGACGAGAGGCTTTGGGTTTTATTAAGGGTTGAGTTTTCTATCTGTAACATCCATCACTATTTTGCGGTTGTTCTTCTATCTGTGAACTTCGACAAGATGAATTTTGAGTAGATTCTGTTTGAATTGGAGTTGAACCACAGCATCCGCCACCTTGTTGTACTGTTACATTTTTTGTGTATGTTTTACGTGTTTTCATAATGATAAATTTTATTCTTTATTTTTTTATCCGCATCCAGAAGCACCACAGATTGAGCCTTCATTTGCTTCGACTAAAACACTTTCAGGAGCACAACAGCTTGTGCTTTGACTTTTATCTCCTATGTTAGAACTACAAACACCTGTTTGCGGTAAATTAAGTTCTACTTTTTCTGAAGCCTCAACATCGCTTGCTAAATATGCCACTACTGAACGTACTTGCTCGTAACCTGTTGCCATTAAAAATGTTGGCGCACGACCATAACTTTTTGAGCCTACAATGTAAAAGTCTTTTTCTGGATGACGCAATTCTTTTTCGCCGTGAGGTCTTACTGTACCACAACTATGAATATTTGGATCGATAAGGTCTGCTAAATCAAATACCGATTCTAACGATGAATCTAAAGCTACACGTACTTCACGTATCATATCTAAATTTGGACGAGAGCCTGTGTTGCTAATGATTTCGTCAATACCATTTATAGCTTCTATTTCATCATTTAAGTTTCCGATAATTTGTATGCCGTTTTCATTTTTAGTTAATTTTAAAATATGAAAAGGTGTATAGACGTTTAATTTTCCGCTGTTAACTAATTGCTCAATACGAATACCTAAAGCACCACGAGCTTCTAAAGCGTCATCTTGCTTTCCGCCATATACTTTTTCTAAATTATCTTTTCTTAAAATCCAATTTAGCTTGGTATTTGGATATTCTTTTTGAACATCTGCCAATTCTAATAGGGTATTGATTGCTGAATGACCGCCACCAACAACAGCGATACTCTTGTTTTTATAGCGTTCTAAATGGTCTGCTTTTACATTTGGAATTCCGTAGAAAATATGATTTTTCAACGCTTCTTCACCTTCCGCAGAAACACCACCAGAACCAATTGGATTTGGTTGATTCCAAGTTCCTGTGGCATCTATTACTGCTTTTGCTTCGTAATACTTGGTGCTTCCGTTTTCTTCAACTTTTATTGAAAACGGTTTGTCTTCACGTCCCCAAGTTTTCATTTTATCCAAACCTTTTCTTTCTATTGAAAGTACTTTAGAATTTAAATAAATATGTGGTTTTATCTGCGGAAGATTTGCCAACGGGCGGAAATATTGTTTTACCAACTCTTTTCCTGTTGGTAAGCCGTCTTCGTTAGGAGCAACCCAATTAGTTTGCTCTAATAATTCTTTTGAAGCACTATCGATATTATATTTCCAAGGAGAAAATACACGAACGTGACTCCAAGACAGTATATTTTGTCCAACAGACTGTCCAGCTTCAAATAATATAAAAGGAATATTGCGTTTTGTTAAATGTGATGCAGTAGCTAATCCTACAGGACCGCCACCGATGATTGCTATTGGTAAATTATTATGTTTCATTTGTATCATTTTTATTGTTCTTACTCTTTAAGACGGAAAGGTTAAAAAATGATGCAAATTTTATTTCTATCAATCCTATATCGTGGATTATGAGTCGTAGGTTTACTTACTTTTCTGTATCGTTTTAATTTCAGCTGGTAGCCCTTCAATAAATATAACAATCAGGTAGTTAAGAGTAATTTTAGCTACTTTTTTTTTGTCTTTAGTTTGCGATTAAGAGGTTGATAGTTGGACTGCATTTTTATTTTTTTTTATTGATTAATCAGATCTTTCAGATTCCATTCTTTTAAAAAGTCTTAATAATTCATCGCTTTGTAATTTTTCTATATTATCCAATATTCGCTTTTCATCGTTGAGGTTTTTATCACAGTTTTCGACGATTAAAGCCTGTAACATTGCTTTGTTTTCAATATTTGTTAATAGTATTTCAGAAAGCATTGTGTTAAGCTTTGCTGGTTGATTTTTAGTTAATTTATATAGATTAACTTTTAACGTTTTTGATTCCATTTTTTTTAAGTTTAGGGTTTGTATTTCTTACAATAAGTAAAATTATTTATTATAGATTATATAGCTGCTTTTTCCGATTCAAACTTTTGATTTTTTCGATTAAATAGATGGTATATACCATGACTCAAAATTTATGTTTTGTAATTTGCAAGTGTTAAAATTTATAAAAAAATCATGAAAAAAATTACGACCTTATTTATTTTGTTTTATTCTTTTATTTTAAACGCACAAACACCTACACCCATTAATGACGCTAACTTTCAACAAGCTGTGAATACTTGTTTATCCACAAATCCAACAGATGGTATGTGTAGTGAATCTGTATACGGAGCAATGCCATCTTGGGATGTAAGTGCTGTTACTGATATGTCCGATGCATTTAGAAATAAATTTGATTTCAATGGAAATATTAAGGATTGGAATGTAAGTAATGTTACAAATATGTACCGAATGTTTCAGGATGTATCATCCTTTAACCAAGATATAGGAGATTGGGTTGTCAGTAATGTTCAAAATATGAGTGGTATGTTTCAGGATGCAACTTCCTTTAATCAAGATATAGGGGGTTGGAATGTCAGTAAAGTTACGAATATGAGTAAAATTTTTATGGATGCAAAAGATTTTAACCAAGACATAGGTAATTGGATTGTCAGTGATGTTTCTCAAATGGATCAGATGTTTAAGAATGCTGTCTCCTTTAACCAAGACATAGGTAATTGGAATACAACTAAGGTTACAAATATGGGGGGTATGTTTCGGGATGCAACTTCCTTTAACCAAGACGTCAGTAAATGGGATGTTAGTATGGTTACAAATATGCAGTTTATGTTTGATTCATCTGACCTTTCTTCAGACAACTATGACAAACTATTAACAGCGTGGTCACAATTAACACTCAAACAAGCTGTAGTATTCACTTTAGGAGCTGTTACTTATTGTAATGCCGCTGAAGCCAGAGAAAGCATGATTACTACTTATAAATGGCGTATAACTGATGGAGGTCTGGATTGCTCAAATCTTGGAAATGAAGACGAATACTTATCTAATATTTCAATCTATCCAAATCCTACAAGAGATAAATTATTTATTCAAGGATTATCAAATCCTTTAAAAGTTTCAATTTACAATGTATTAGGAAAATTAGTGCTAGCTGAAATTACCTCTAAAGATATAGATGTAAAACAATTATCAAAAGGAATCTACATTTTAAAAATTATTGACGAACAAAAAGAAACGGTTCGTAAGTTTATAAAGAATTAAGTTTTCTATTCATATCAAACAAAAAACCTCCCTTTTAAGGGAGGTTTTTTGTTTGCTGCCATATCGGATACTACTGACCAAATAATCCCATAAAATAGCTTTGTAAATTAAATTTAAATAAATTATTTTATTTAAACGTACAATGCACTTATTCAAAGTATCGCCTTGTTTTTTCTTTCAACAGATAATAAAGTCAAATAGTCCTTTGAATTTGAATCTAAAAGCCATAATCAGAGATCCTGTTAGAGATCTTGTGGAACACATGATATTTATACGAAAAACCTTTTAAAAATCAGTATGTTTGAGCTTATTGTTGTGAATCAAATTAAATTTTTATGAAAATCAAATACTCAACTTTATCATTGCTTTTTTGCTTATCAACTTTTCCGTTGTTGTCACAAATCTCTAATTCTCAAAAAAATAGTGTCATCTTTTTGATTGATGATTTACGCCCCATGCTAGCAAGCTTTGGAAATTCATGGATTCAAACACCTCATATTGATGCGTTGGCAAAGAAATCGGTTCAGTTCAATCGGGCCTGGTGATTTTATGATAATGACAGGATCCTCCTCAAATGATAAAGATTTAAAATCAACCACTTTAGAAGTTAATAACAGAATTGAATTAAAAAATTAATACCATCTATAATATTAATCGTTAATTTAGCTTCCAAATTTTAATAAAAATCTAAAAATTAGGCAGTAGGAAATTGACGATCCACACGTAAAGCATATTAAAGAAACAAAAAATTATGAATAAAAAAACTTTTTTATTATTGATAACGGCAGTGTCTGCTTTAGGAGGATTGCTATTCGGATACGATACAGGTGTTATTAATGGCGCTCAATTTTACCTTAGTAAACATTTTGATTTAGATGCAGCAATGAAAGGCTGGGTTGTTGGAAGTGCTTTGTTAGGCTGTCTCGTTGGAGCCATTGCAGCAGGTCCTTTAAGTATCAGATTTGGTAGAAAGTATTCTCTAATAATTTCAGCGGTTTTATTTTCTCTCTCAGCTTTTGGTTCTGGTTTACCATCTCTTTTTTCAGAGTCTGTTTTTTTATTGGTTATTTTTAGAATTATTGGAGGATTGGGTATTGGTATAGCTTCTATGAATGCACCTATGTACATTGCCGAAATTGCACCTAGTGATATCCGAGGAAAAATGGTTACATACTACCAACTTGCGATCGTTATTGGCTTTTTTATAGTTTTTTTGGCGACCTATTTTATCGGAAACAATTTATCTGAAGCAGAGAACATAGCGTTTGGTTGGAAATACATGTTTTGGTCAGAGTTAATTCCAAGTTGCTTATTCTTTATCTTATTGTTTTTTGTTCCTAAAAGTCCAAGATGGTTGGCTTTGAAAGGAAATGATTCTGCCGCATTAGAAATCTTAACTAAGATACATGGAGCAGACCAAGCAAATAAAGAAATAGTAGACATAAAAAATTCTCTTAAAACTAGTGATAGCAAAATTAAAGTAAATTATTTTTCAAAAATAATTCTTGGAATTATCGTTATAGGAACAACGCTCTCCGTTTTACAACAATTTACAGGAATAAACGCTGTATTATATTATGGTGCTGATATTTTTGAAAAAGCACTTGGTTTTGGGAAAGAAGACATTTTAGCACAACAAATATTATTAGCCTTAGTGAATCTCTTATTCACTTTTGTTGCAATGTTTACCGTAGATAAATTTGGAAGAAAACCATTAATATATATTGGATCTATTGGGATGATCGTTGGCTTTTTACTGTTGGGTATTACTTTACAGCAGCAGTCTGTTGGGTTTTTATCATTATTAGGCGTGTTAATTTTCATAGCCTCCTTTGCACTTTCCATGGGGCCTGTTGTATGGGTGTTGCTTTCAGAAATGTTTCCAAATAAAATACGTAGTGTAGCGATGTCTGTTGCTGTAGCTGCACAATGGGCTGCAAATTATGTAGTTTCACAATCCTTTCCAGTAGTGATGGATAGTGACATAAACAATGGAGCAACTTGGAATGGTTCATTGCCCTATTTTATCTTTATTGCATTTATTACAATCATAATGATTGTTACTTATAAATACATCCCAGAAACAAAAGGAAAATCTCTTGAAGAAATTGAACAATTTTGGAAAGTATAGTTTTTAATATTTATTTTAGTAGAAGTAATATATTATTTAACGCACTGTAAAAATTATTTAATTTTAATTCAAAAGAAATGTTTGGGTATCCAAATTGGAGAATTGATGCACTGGAATCGGTTCTCCAATCTTTAACTAAAAAAAATTTTGGAACTACCGATGACTCAATTCATCTACAATCAAACCATCTTGTAGGGTTCCAATAACCCCCATTGCAGCTCTTTCTCCTGCAATCATTGCAGCATTTAAAGACCCATTTAAAAGTTGATCTCCTGCCAAAAAGATAGATGAGGTTAGTTTTGTTTCAGTACTTGAAATCTCGTACTGAAGATTGTCTAGTTTTGGTAAGGCCTTTTTAATCTGGTATCGTTTAATGAAGGTCGTATTTGAAATCCCACAGAAAGTTTGAAGTTCTTTAGTGATTTTTGAGATCAACTGTTTTTCAGAAAGGGCATGATTTTTTACAATGGTAACAGATAGTAATTCTCCTTTTCCTTTGGTAGCTGTTGTTATTGAAGTATGATAAAACAGGTTGTTAATCAATGAATTCTCATCAGCAATTAATCCAATTATAGGTTTTGAAATGATCTTTTCTGGAGTTTCAAAGTATAAAGTATCGCATGTTTTCCAACTAGTTTCTTGATTTTTTAGATTGTGAATTAAAGGGCTTGCTTCTGTGGCAATAATTGTAAAATCAGTTTCAATTTCTGAACCATCTTTCAAAGTAATCCCCTTATTATTTACTGTTTTAACTTCAGTATTTAAAAGAATTTTTGTCTTTTTTAAGTTGTCTTTCAATTGATTTGATATTGCCTGAATTCCAGCTTTCGGCAATACAGCCAATCCTTCTCCAAACATTTTATAGACAAACTCAAACATTCTACTTGAAGTATCTAAATTGGGTTCTAAAAAAATCCCACTAAAAAAAGGTTTAAAAAAGGTTTGAATCATCTCTTCTGAGAAGCCAACATCTTTTAAATATTGAAGGGTTGTTTTTTCTTCTTCTTTAAAAATTGCATCGATCTTTTTGTTCTTTAAAAGGAGATTTAGTTTTAGAATTTTTATTTTATCAGAAAGCTTTCCAATAGAAGAAAATAATGTTGGTAATAACATTGAAAAAGATCTTAAAGGATCTCCAATAGTTTGAGTTTTTCCTTTATTAAAAATGACAGCACCCGGTAGTAATTTTTGTAATTTAAGTGCTTCAAAGTCGATGTATTTTATAGCTGCTGGATAGGAAGTTAGTAAAACTTGAAAACCGCGATCCAAGGTATGTCCTTTCACAAGATCAGATTTTACTCGTCCTCCAATAGAATTACTGCCTTCAAGAATGGTTGGTTTATAGCCATAGTTTTCTAAAATTTGCGCTGCAATTAAACCACTGACGCCTGCGCCAATAATATGAATTTTAGAAGATTTATTTTTCATTTTCGAGTTCTTTAAGATTCTTTTTTTTCTTTAGATAAGAAGAAATAATTCTTTGAACATCTCGGTTGTCTTTTTGGGGTTGTACAAAAAATTGATATTCTTCCGGATGTTCTAATTGTGCGGCCTGATCTTTATCTATATAGCCAAAACCTAAGTATATTCCATTTAAAATTAAAACAAATCCAATTTCATTCTTAGTTCTTCCCTTTTCTCGAATCACTAAATTCTTAGCGCCCATTCCAACAGACTTTATCGCCTTTTTAACACGAATGTTATAGTCCTCTATAGATTCTTTATCGCAACAAATCCCCTTACATTCTTTAAGTTGATAATGAAAGCAGCTCGAAACATTGGTTTGTAAATGACAATATTTTGGACACAATTCAAATTCGCTACACAAGTGCTCTAAATGATTTCTACATTCTGCTACAGTGTAATACTTTGCAATCGCTTTGGGTGCTAATTTAAGCCTATTATAGGCAAGATGAATGATTCCTTTTTGGTCTTCGTACCAAAATAAACCCACTGCTTCTCCAGCTCTTCGTTGTGCTCTATTAAATTTTGGATACCGATGTTTTATCTCTGACGATTCATGTAAAAGAGCTAGTATTTCACTCCCAGTCTCAGTGTAAGAAATATCGGCAGTTTCTAGACACATTGAAATTTCTTTTTTCTTTTTATCGTAAAAATGACTAATGACCCGCTGCTTTATATTGTTTGCTTTTCCAACGTAAATCACTTCTTTTTTGATGTTTTTAAAGTAATAAACCCCGTGTTTTTCTGGTAAATTATCGACAACAGATTTATCCAAAAGAGGAGGTAAGGTCGCTTGCCTGGATTTGGGATTTAAAAATGAATTGATGGTAAAGTTGTCATCTCGCTCAATGAGCCTTCGAAATAATTCTACGGTCGCTTCTACATCACCTCTTGCTCGATGTCTTGCTGAAATAGGGATCCCTTCATCGGCACAGATATTTCCTAAACTGTAAGATTTTAAGCCCGGAATTATTTTTCTTGACAAACGAACGGTACATAATTTTTTTCGTTTGAAATTAAATCCTAAACTTTTAAATTCTGCTTGAATTATGTTGTAATCAAAGTTTACATTGTGAGCAACAAAGACAGTGTCTTTGGTAATTTCTTCCACCCTTTTTGCAATTTCATAAAATTTAGGTTGGTTTCGAACCATCGCCTGATTAATACCTGTAAGGTTGGTAATAAATGTAGGTATTGGTGCTTCTGGATTGACTAGGGTTGTAAATTCATCAATTACGTTTACCCCATCAAAAATAAAAATTGAAATTTCGGTTATTTTTTGGCCTTTGTATCCGTTCCCTGTAGTTTCTATGTCTACAACAGCATACAATCTATGCAACGATATTTTTTAAATTTGTAATAGTCTCTGTAGGGTTTTCTGCACCAAAAACATAACTTCCTGCCACTAGAACATTTGCTCCAGCTTCAATTAAAGCATTCGCATTTTTATCGGTAACACCTCCATCAATTTCTATTTGACAGTCTGATTTAGAAAAGTCTATCAAATGTTTGAGTTGTGCTGTTTTTTTATAGGTATTTTCTATAAACGATTGCCCTCCAAAACCAGGATTTACACTCATGATACAAACCAAGTCTAATTCTGTAATTACATCCTCTAATACCGCGATTGGTGTATGAGGGTTAAGCGCAACACCCGCTTTCATTCCTGCAGCTTTTATAGCTTGAATGGTTCTGTGTAAGTGAGTACAAGCCTCATAATGTACTGTTAAAATAGTCGCTCCTAAATCTGCAAAAGTCTGTATGTATTGATCTGGATTTACAATCATTAAGTGAACGTCAATTGTTTTTTTAGCATGTTTAGTTATGGCTTTCAAAACAGGCATTCCAAAAGAAATGTTTGGCACAAAAACTCCGTCCATAATATCAATATGAAACCAATCGGCTTCACTCTTGTTTACCATTTCTATATCGCGTTGCAAGTTGGCAAAATCTGCCGCTAAAATTGAAGGTGCTATTAAATTACTCATTATGTTGTTATTGTTGTATCTTTTTGTAAAAATAAGGATATAAAATAAAAAACTCTCGAAATTAGTTCGAGAGTTTTACACTTTTTATTTACACTAAATTATCCAAGGTAAGTCATTAAAATCTTACTTCTAGAGGTGTGCTTTAGTCTTCTAATTGCTTTTTCTTTAATTTGACGAACACGCTCACGTGTTAAATCAAATGTTTCTCCTATTTCTTCCAAGGTCATCGGTTGGTGCTCTCCAAGACCAAAATATAACTTTACAACATCTGCTTCTCTTGGAGTTAGAGTTTCTAAAGCTCTATTAATTTCGATTCTTAGCGATTCGTGTAGTAATTTTCTGTCTGGATTAGGAGATTCTCCCGAATTAAGAACGTCATATAAGTTAGAGTCTTCTCCTTCAATTAAGGGTGCATCCATGGATACGTGACGTCCAGAATTTTTCATTGATTCTTTTACGTCATTGACCGTCATGTCTAATTTCTTAGCAATTTCTTCAGCACTTGGAGGGCGCTCATTTTCTTGCTCTAAGAAAGCATACATTTTATTGATTTTGTTAATAGAACCAATTTTATTTAATGGTAAACGTACAATTCTTGATTGTTCTGCAAGTGCTTGTAGAATAGATTGACGAATCCACCAAACGGCATAAGATATAAATTTAAAACCCCTAGTTTCATCAAAACGTTTTGCAGCTTTTATCAATCCTAAGTTTCCTTCGTTTATTAGATCGGGTAGTGTTAATCCTTGGTTTTGGTATTGTTTGGCTACCGAGACAACAAATCGTAAATTTGCTTTGGTTAATTTTTCTAACGCTCTTTGATCACCAGCTTTGATTAACTGTGCTAATTCTACTTCCTCATCAGCTGTAATTAAGTCTACTTTTCCAATTTCTTGAAGGTATTTGTCTAACGATGCAGTTTCTCTGTTGGTAACCTGCTTGGTAATTTTAAGTTGTCTCATCTAAATTGTCTATAACTATTGAAAAGGTTTATTTAGGGGTTACATATAATTATACGTGAGAGAACAATAAAATGTTACAAAATCTTCATTTTTATTTAAACAGAGCAACTTTTTTCTTGTGATTCTCTTTTTTTGAATAAGGACAGATAACTGTTTTTTATAATTTAAGGGGGTTAAAAAGACAATTACAATGTAGTTCAAAAAAAAAGAGACCTTTTAAATGGTCTCTCCGAATTTGTAGATTTTTTTTTAAAAAAGCCCATTTATTTGAGCGTCTATTCGATCAATGATATAGCCTAAATCTTCTTGGTTGTCAACAAAATCAAGCTTATCTACATCAATGATTAATAATTTTCCCTTCGTGTAGGTAGATACCCAGGCTTCATAACGTTCGTTTAATCTACTTAGATAATCAATGCTAATAGAGTTTTCGTATTCTCTACCACGTTTGTGAATTTGCCCGACTAACGTGGCGATATCTGCACGGAGATAGATCAATAAATCTGGAGGGGTTACTAAGTTTTCCATTAAATTAAATAAAGAACTGTAATTGCCATAATCTCTATTTGTCATGAGCCCCATTGCATGTAAATTGGGAGCAAAAATATGAGCATCTTCGTAAATTGTTCTGTCTTGAATAATATCTTTCCCAGATTCTCTTAATTCTAAAATTTGACGAAATCGACTATTCAAGAAAAAGACCTGAAGATTAAAGGACCAACGCTCCATTTCTGCATAAAAATCATCTAAATATGGATTTTCGTCAACAGCTTCATAATGAGGTTTCCATTTATAATGTTTGGCTAATAGTTTGGTTAGTGTGGTTTTACCGGCACCAATATTTCCTGCAATTGCAATGTGCATATTTTTAAATTGTAGAGATTAAATCGGGCACTAAAGATAATTAAAAATTTAGTAATCTAACCGAACTAAATTATAAGTTTATACCCAACGCTTCTAATGTTAACAATTTTAATAGTTGGATCTTTGGAGAGTTTTTTTCTCAATTTACTGATAAACACATCCATACTTCTAGAAGAAAAGAAATCATCATTTCCCCAAAGTTTTTTTAAAATAAAAGAACGATCTAGAATTTCGTTTCGTTTTTCGGATAAGTAAAACAATAATTGTGATTCTCTGTGAGTTAACATTATTGTTTCGTTAGCGAGAAGCAGTTCTTGTTTTGTATAATTAAAAATATAGGCACCAATTCCAATCTTATCCTTGTCTTTGTTCATTTTTCTACGATCCAAAAGTGCCTTCATTCTGGCAATTAGTTCTTCCATAGAAAAGGGTTTCTTCAAATAATCATTTCCACCATATTCAAAACCATCCAATACATCTTTTGTTTGAGATTTAGCGGTTAAAAAAATAATGGGAATAGTAGTGTTTTGCTCTCGTATTTCTTTTGCCAACGTAAAACCATCTTTCTTAGGCATCATTACATCCAACACTAATATGTCTGGATTTTTTTTGAGATAATAGTCATATGCAATCTCACCGTTAACAGCATGATAAACAACAAAACCTCTGGTTTCAAGACTCTCTTTGAGAATTTGTCCCAAACTAGGCTCATCCTCTGCTAAAACAATTTTTATATTACTCATTCAGAATTAGTAATTTAAAGGTGGTCTTTTCAAAATTTGATAAAACTGTAATTTCACCACCATGTTTTTCAATTATTTTGTGTGTGTAATACAACCCAATCCCAAAGCCTTTTACATCATGAGTATTTCCCTTAGGAACTCTATAAAACTTATCAAAAATTCGTTCTTGTTGGTTCTTTTCTATTCCATCTCCATTGTCAGTAACAGATATCGCTACTGTATTTAACATAGAAGTAAGATTCACTTCAAGACGGTTTCCACCATATTTAACTGCATTGTCTATTACGTTTGAGATGGCGTTTTCAAAATGAAATGGATCTATTTCTAAAATTATAGCATCTGTATTAGTTGTAAAATTGATATTCTTTTTCGTTAATAGTTCGTGTTTTTTTACAATTTTAAGAATCAAATCGACAAGGTCGATTGGCTCCCTCTGCAGGATCAAGCTTTCAGAATCTAAAGAGGCTGTCTCTAATAATTTTTCAACCATTTGATGCAATTTTTTTAGCTGAAATGACGAAATAGAAGCGTATTGTTTCGTTTTTTCTTTATCGTCCATTACATTGAAATTTTCAATGGCTTCAATTGCTGTAGAAATTGTTGCTATAGGGGTTTTAAATTCGTGGGTAATATTATTGATTAAATCATTTTTAATTTCTGACAATTGCTTTTGCTGATTAATGATTTTAAGTAAATAAAACAAACAAGAAATAATTAATAAAGAAAGTATGAATGATAAGAAAATCCCTCCAAAACCTCTTTTTAAAGCTTCAAAATTTGAATTGCTGTAATACAGTTCAAAGGCTTCAAAATTCTTTAAATAAGTCGATTTTGAGGTAGCAGAGAACTTTTTATCGTTTAGAGTAGTATCATTGGTTTGTTTAAAAAGGGTATCATTTTTAATGTGACGAAAACTTGTTTTTAAATCGATGCCTTTTTTTGACAATTGGTTTTCAATTAAGGAGTCAATTTTGTTATACTCGACAGTTTGATCTATAAATGAAATAAAAATGGGTTTTAAGTTAGTAACTAGTTTTAAACTGTCTGCAGCCTCTTTACCTTTGAAATACTTTACAGAGCTACTATCTCTATTTTTATCAAAATGAATTTCTTTTTTAATAATTTCTTTTTTTCTTCTAAAAGAACTCGATATCATTTTTCTTGTATTTAACATCATAGAATCTATTTTTTCTTGAGAAAAATTTTCATCTGAAGAAATCTGAATACTATTTATACTGAATTTTGATTTCGTGTTTTTTTTAGAGTTTGAGCTGTTTTTTATTTTTGAAATTATTACATCAAATGGTTTGCGGTTCGAACGCTTATCAGTTTGTTCATCATAATCATTATTTTTAATTATGGTTAAGAAGTTGTTTTTGGCTAAAGATGAGTAATATTCTTCGACAGCATTGTCTAGACTCAATTGAATTTCATTTCTAACCCGTTGTTTATTCTCTACGTAATTATTATAATTCCAATAGAATTGTACAGCAATTGTAGCTGTAATAGTTATTGTAATTAAGTAAAAAAGCCATTTATATTTTTGGATATTCATAGTTCAAAAGTAAGTAGTTCATTTGTAATAAAATAATGGCTTAACAAACGTTAACAATCATTAACGCTATGTATCAGATTTATAAATCATCTTTGTTGCATCATTAAAAATATAAAATCGATGAAAATTAAAATTTTTATTTTGACTTTGTTTGTTTCAGGGTCTATTTTAGCGCAAAATTTTTCAGGGAGAGCTACTTATAAAACTCACCGAAAATCTCCTTCAATGCAATTAGACAGCATTTCTATGCCTGGTGATCCTGCAATGCAAGAAAAATTACAAGCACAATTTGAGGCACAAATGAGGAAAATGTTTCAAAAGACATTTATACTAGATTTTACCAGGGCAGAGTCTATGTATAAAGAGGAGCAAGTTCTCGATGCACCCAAAGTGCCCCAGCAAAATGGTTTAATGGTCATTTTTGAGGGGGGATCAGGAAGTTCGGAAGAATTTTATAAAAACCTCAATGAGCAAAGAATCACCAATAAAAAGGAATTAATGGGTAAAGTATTTTTAATTAAAGATAATTTTATTGAATATGATTGGGAGTTAACAGGTGAAACAAAAAATATAGGAATCTATACTTGTTATAAGGCTGTCTTTGAAAAAGAAGAAGATACTATTGAATTAGATTTTGTAGATGGTGAAATGCAGGAGATAAATAAAACAAAAAAAACAACTGTTATTGCATGGTATACTCCAAATATTCCAATTAGTAATGGTCCCGGTAATTATGGTGGTTTGCCAGGATTGATTTTAGAAGTAAATGACGACGGTTTAACAATTGTATGTACCGAAGTAGTTTTGAATCCTTCAGAAACAATCGTTATCAAAGCGCCCTCAAAAGGAAAACAAGTTACCCAAAAGAAGTTTGAAGAAATTTCGATAGAAAAATCCAAAGAATTGATGAACCGCTTCAGAAGTAGAGATGGCGGCAGCGCTTTTGAAATTCAAATAGGTGGATAATAGGTAGTTTAACGTTTAAGTATTTGTCAAGCGTTATTAAAAAAAATAAACTTTTAAGTTTTTTTTAAGTCTTTTAATTTTCTTTTAAAACTATTTTTGTTTGAAAATAACTGAATTTAAAAATTATGAAACAAATAATCATTCTAGCAATACTTTTGTTTAGTGTTGTAACTTTTTCACAAAATAATTTTCAAGGGAAAGCAACGTACATGTCAAAAACTACCATGGATATGAGTAGGTACGATAAAATGTCTGAACAACAAAAGAAACAAATGATGAATCGTTTCAAGAGTTTTTTAGAAAAAACGTACACGTTAAGTTTTAATAAAACAACTTCTTCTTTCAGAGAAAATGTTCAGTTAGAAGGACCAGGAGCTTCAGGACCAAGTTGGTCAAGAAGTAACGGACAGGGTTCTATTTATAAGAATGTTTCAGAAAAAAACATGATAGAAGATGTAGAAATGTTTAGTAAAAGGTTTCTTGTGTCAGAAAAGATGGAACCGCTTCAATGGGAATTAGGAATGGAAACCAAGAAAATTGGAAATTACACCTGTTATAAGGCAACTTTAGTCAAGGAAGATACCAAAGTAGATTGGGGAAGTATTTTTAGTAGAAGTAGAAAAAACAAGAAAAAAGATTCTACTGCAGTTGCTGAAAAGCCAGCAAAAAAGATGCTAACAGTTACGGCGTGGTATACACCTCAAATTCCAGTTAGTTCTGGACCAGATGTATATTGGGGTTTACCGGGTTTAATTTTAGAGTTAAACGCAGGTAGAACAACGATGTTGTGTACGGAGGTAGCTATTAACTCTGAAGAGCCAATAAAAATCAAAGCACCTGCAAAAGGAAAAAAAGTGACTAGAGATGAATACACGGATATCGTGAAAGTAAAAACTCAGGAATTAAAAGAGCGTTTTAAAAACAGAGGTAATCGCGGAAGAAAATAAACAAAAATTATATTTTACCTTGAATACTTAATTAAATTATAAATGAAAAAAATAGGATTTATTTTTATGTTGTTGGTCTCTTGGACTTCCTTTTCACAGGTGCAATTAACGGGTGTTGTGAAAGATTCGATTGGAACACCGCTAGAAATGGCAAATGTTATCGCATTAGATACGGTAGCCAAAAGAATTGTTTCTTTTGGTTTTACAGACGCAAAAGGGAATTTTAAATTAGACTTAAAAACAAATACTACCTACAATGTTAAAATCAGTTACATAGGATATTCAGAAATTAGTCAATTTGTTAAAACGAAAGAATCAAATCAATCATTCAACTTCACGATGAATGAAGATAAAATGTTAGACGGTATTAGTATTGTTTCTAAAATGCCAGTAATTGTTAAAGGAGATACCATCATTTACAATGCGGATTCCTTTAAAAATGGATCTGAACGAAAGTTAGAAGATGTTTTAAAGAAATTACCGGGTGTAGAAATTAATGATGCAGGTGAAATTGAAGTTGAGGGAAAAGCAGTTGAAAAAATCACTGTAGATGGTAAGGACTTCTTTAGTGGTGATACAAAATTAGCCTCTAAAAATATTCCTTCCAATGCGGTAGATAAAATTCAGGTTTTAAGAAACTATTCGAGTGTGAACCAGTTGAGTGGTGTTCAAAACAACCAGGATAGGGTTGCTATTAATATCAAATTAAAAGAAGGTAAAAAGAATTTTTGGTTCGGAGATGTCCTAGCAGGTGCAGGATCAACCCCAAATGAATCTCTGTATCTTTTTCAACCTAAATTATTTTACTATACTCCGAAATATACCCTAAATGTTATTGGTGATGTAAACAATCTAGGTGAAGTTGTTCTAGGGAGAAATGATCTTAGAGGATTTAGTGGTGGTTTTGTCAGCGAAAGTCCCTCCAACGGAACAAATATTAATCTTGCCAGTGCAGGAATAGGGTTTCTCTCTGCAAATACAAGAAATGCCAATAGAATTGAAACGAAACTATCTGCCTTAAATTTTAGTTATTCTCCAAATCCAAAATTAGATCTAAGTGGTTTTTTAATTTGGTCTTCCAATAAAAATGGGCAAAAAAACAGAAATCTGATTGACTATACAAATCCGAACATACCAGACGATGTTACAGAAAGCACTACAGATCAAACAAGTAATACTGGTTTAGTGAAACTTGGGAGTATCTACAGGAAAAATATAAACAACCAAATGAACTATGACTTTATTGGTCGTTTTTCAAACGAATTTAGAACTGACAATACAAGTTCTCAAGTTGTTGGTAACAATATCATTGAAAAGGAAAATGCTACCCCTTTTAGAATTAACCAAAATTTAAGTTATTTCTATACCGCTACTGAAAAAAGTATTTTTGCCTTAGAAGTGCAACATTTATTTCAAGATGAAGATCCTTTTTATGCCGCTTCCTTAGAAAATAATCCAAGTAGTGACCAAGACGGATTTGATCCTGTTGCAGAAGAGTTAGGTTTTGAGACCAATGTGCAACAGTATTTATTCAATCAAGATAGAAGCGTAAAATCAAATCAATTAGATGCAAAATTAGACTACTATTATATTTTAAATCAAAAAAGTAATTTAAATTTTGTGGGTGGATCTATCTTGAGTAAGCAAAATTTTGATTCTAGGTTCTATCAGATTCTAGATAATAACTCAGAATTTGAACCAAATCCAACTATTCCAGGAATTGCGAATACTAATACAGCCAACGATACAGAATACAATTTTACAGATATTTACGCAGGTTTACGTTATCGATTAAAAACTGGAATTTTCACCTTTACACCTGGGTTTACTGCCCATGCATACAGTATCAACAATACTCAATTTGGAGGCTCAAAAATGTATGAAGATAGTTTTTATAAATTCTTACCAGAGTTTGAAACGATTGCTCAGTTTAAAAGAAGCGAGAGCCTAACCTTTCGATATAAGCAAGAGGTTAATTTTACGGATGTAAATCAACTTGCTGAAGGTTTAGTTGCCAACAGTTATAATAATTTCTTCTACGGTAACAACAATCTAATGAATGGTACAAATCAAAGTACATCATTAAATTACAGCAATTTTAATTTATACAACGGAACGAGTATGTTTGCTCTTTTACGACATACGAAATCTATTGACCAAATTGGGAGTATTGCTAATTTTATCCCTGGTTCCAATGTGTCTACACGTACAAACCAAAACTTACCTTTCGATACTGAAAGTATACTTGCGATAGCTAGTTTTAGTAAAACGTTCAAAAAAATAAGAACAAAAATTTCGGGGAATTATAATAAAAATAGAAGTTATCAATTCTTCGGAGACAACCAGAACAAAATACAAACCAATTCGTATTCTATAAGACCTTCTATAAATACTAATTTTACAAAAGCTCCAAACATCACTTTACGGTATAATATGTCTTTTAACGATCAAGATATTACCAGTTTGTTAAATAGCACTACAACGAATTTTAAATCAGCAACCATTGCACCCTCTATTAGTTTTGATGCATATATTTGGAACTCTTTGACCATAAGAACAGATTATAAGTATACTGAAGTAAGGCAAGAAGGTGAGGTTCAAAATTCTTTTGATGTGCTAAACTTTACAATGGGATATCGAAAAGATAGAGATGCAAAGTGGGAGTATGAATTGGAAGGGAGTAACTTATTAGGTACAGATTCTTTAACGAGTGTTAATATTGGGAATATCTCTAACAATATTAGAGAAACATTTGTGCTACCAAGGTTGATAAGCCTTAGGGTGCGCTACCAACTTTAATCATCACAAAATAGCTAAAAAAAGACGCAATAATTTTACGTCTTTTTTTAGTTGCTTTTATTTTCTTTTTAGAGCACTAAAAAAGCGGTATAATTTTTCTATAAATTAAAAAAAGAATTTTTTCGTTAATGATAGAATTTAAATTACATTTATCACATGTCTATAAAAGTTTCTTCTGTTTCTAAATTCTATAAAAGTCAAAAGGCGTTAGACAGCGTTTCCTTTTCTGCAGATAAGGGGCAAGTTATTGGTTTTTTAGGTCCAAATGGAGCAGGAAAATCAACGATGATGAAGATTCTTACAGGGTTTCTAAAACCCACCGCCGGTGCTGTTTTTATTGATGAAATAAATGTGTTAGAAAATCCATTAGATGCCCAAAAAATAATAGGGTATTTGCCAGAGCACAATCCTTTGTACGAAGAGATGTTTGTGCGTGAGTATTTGCAGTTCCAAGCATCTATTTTTAAGGTTGATAAAAGTCAAGTTGACGACTGTATTGTTCAAGTTGGTTTGACTTCTGAAGCTCATAAAAAAATTCATCAATTATCCAAAGGATATCAGCAAAGAGTTGGGATCGCTGCAGCTATCTTACACAATCCAAAAGTATTGATTTTAGATGAACCAACTACGGGTCTGGATCCAAATCAATTGATAGAAATTAGAGCATTAATAAAAAAATTAGGAAAAGATAAAACAGTCTTGTTTTCTACACATATTATGCAAGAGGTAGAAGCCATTTGCGATCGAGTAATCATTATTAAGAAAGGCCAAATAATTCGAGATAACACGCTTGTTGAACTTCAAGACAAGCAGGAACAAAACATCAATGTTATTTTTGATAGTAGCCTAACTTCTGCAAAAATTAATCAACTTGAAAACCTTATTTCATTCAAGGACCTTAAAGATAACACCTGGCATCTTCGGTTTACAAATAAAGAAGATATGCGACCTAAATTATTTGATTTCGCACAAGAAAATAAGGTAAAAATCTTAGAACTTACGACTTCCAATAAAAATTTAGAGACTCTTTTCAGAGAGTTTACAAATTAGATTTTATCTAAAATTATTATTTCTAAAAATAATTTTAAGCTTGTTCTTCAAATCTTTTCCAGTGTCATAAATCATTTGTTCGTTACTCGGAAAAGGAACTACTTTGTTCGTAATAATTTCTATAAATCGGTCATTTAAAGCTCTTTTGTCACCACGATAATTTCCATAGATATGCCTAAACGTATATCCACTCACTAAAGGGAAATTTTCAACAATTTGATTGTTGGCTTTTAAATCAATATACTTCACATTCCCTCTAATTTCACAGATTTTTGATTGTGTTATTTGGTAAATAGTACATGTAGCATTTACCTTTTTTATAGAGGCTATTTTTTTACCCAAACTATCTTTACTGTAAATGGTTTGTTCAACCTCTTTTTCTCTAATTAATTCTTTTTCATTTACTCGTTCTGGTGATATATTAATCTTTCTGAAATTGAGTTCTAATTGGTAATCATAAGCAAGCCTTTTATCTTTTTTATCATGATATATTGTCCAAAAATCATTCAATCGATAAGTATCAAAATTTAGTAAATCTTGTTCTAATCTTTTAGGAATTACCTGATCTGTTTTGTTTTGTATGGTAACATATACAAAGTCTGTTCCTTTCTGATGGCTTGTTTTTAATAAAGTAGTTACATCTCTATAATTGGGAGATAATTTTTGAATATAACTTAAGTCATCATAAATAGCTCTGTACGCTAATTTTGATAAATTTTCGAGTTCAAGCTTAACGATTGATTTGTTGTATAAATGAGTAACTAATTTTTGTTTTGTTTCTAAAATATGTTTTTGATAATTTATCAAATCAAAATTTACTTCTTTATTTGTTTTTAATAAAACTAATGGTAAAAGAGGTTGTATTTTTTTTTGTCGGTCTGAAAGTCTATGGTATAAATTAAATAATACTTCGATTTTCTCGATGTTATTTTCATTTTTCAGGAATGTAATCTTTTCATGATCTTCCATGACAGCTTTGTCAAAAGCTTCCTTCAACATTAATACATGTGGTTGATTTCTTTTTTTTGATTTCTTATTTTGGAGTTTTTTAACAGCAATATTTATGGCTGTTTCATAATTTCCTTTATTGATAGCTTGTCTTGTTTTTTTTACACTACTACAACTATATATCAATAAAATAATTAAAACAGGAAGTATCTTTTTTTTCATAACATTTTTAGAAAGAATTAAACAATTATCATACCATAGTTGTTTAGTTCAATTTATAATCAAATTTTTGTTGCTCTAAAGTAGTTAATAATTCTGAAGAAATTTTAATTTTAGTATTTCTACTTGGTAAATTTACTTCAATTTTTTCTTTGGCATCCCAAATATTGAAATGTAAAGATTGTTTTCCAGGGTTGTTTTTTAAGACAGTTTCAAGATTTAAAATCGTATTTTCTTTTATTTCCTCTAAGGAAATGTTAATTGTAATTTTTTTACAAAGCTCATCCATGATGTCATGCAAAAGCTTCATTTCTGTAAATTTTAACCGAGGTTCTCCAGTAACTCCTTCTTTATTTGTCCAACCTGGCTGAATCGTAGAACGAACAAATAAGAAAGAGTTTGGCACTAAAAAGTGCTTCAATTTTAAATACTCTTCACCAAATATTCGAAATTCATTACTGTCGTTATAATCTTCAATGGTAAATAAAGCCCATCCTTTTCCAGCCTTAGAAACTCGGTGCTGAACATCAGAAATGATTCCTGCAAAAGACAAATTCATTCCCACGTATTTTCCAATATCACCCTTAAAATGTCTCAAAGATGCATTGCAAAAAATCATTTCGTTTTTAAAATCGTCTAAAGGATGTGCAGAAATATAAATCCCTATGACTTCTTTTTCTTGAGATAAAAGTTCCATTGTACCCCATGTTTCACATTCTGGAATATCGGGTTCTGGAAATTGCACCGTGGAGGCTTCACCAAACATAGACACTTGGGCAGAATTTTTATTTTCTTGAAACTTACTTCCAAATTTCATGGCACGTTCTAAAAATGTAAGACCTTTCTCATCTGTAGAAAAATATTGAGCTCTATGGGTGTCAGAAAAAGAATCAAAAGCTCCAGCTTTTACCAAGCTGTCAAAAGATTTTTTATTGGCTGCACGCAAATCTACGCGTTTAGCCAGGTCAAAAATTGAAGTAAAATTTCCGTTTTCTTTCCGTTCTTTAATAATGGCTCTCACGGCAGAAGCACCGACCCCTTTAACAGCTGCCATTCCAAAGCGTACAGCACCTTCTTTATTTACCGAGAACTTAAGGTAAGATTCATTCAAGTCGGGTCCTAAAACAGCCAATCCCATTCTCCTACATTCCTCCATGAAGAATGAAACAGACTTAATATCATTCATATTATTAGACAATACGGAAGCCATATATTCTGCAGGATAGTGTGCTTTTAGATAAGCAGTTTGATAGGCAATCCAAGCATAACAGGTAGAGTGAGATTTGTTAAAAGCATAACTAGCAAATGCTTCCCAATCTTTCCATATTTTTTCTAATTTTTCCGCATCATGACCATTTACAGCAGCTTGTTCTATAAATTTTGGTTTCATTTTATCCAAAACCGCAATTTGTTTTTTACCCATCGCTTTCCGTAAAACATCCGCTTCACCTTTGGTGAAATCTGCCAATTTCTGGGAAAGTAACATCACTTGCTCCTGGTACACTGTGATCCCATAAGTTTCTGCCAGGTATTCTTCCATGGCAGGTAAATCATATTCAATGTCTTCTGTACCGTGTTTCCTGTTAATAAAGGAGGGTATATATTCCATTGGTCCAGGTCTGTATAATGCATTCATTGCAATTAAATCTGCAAATACAGTCGGTTTTAACGAACGCATATGTTTTTGCATTCCTGGAGATTCATATTGAAAAATTCCTACAGTTTCTCCTTTTTGAAAGAGTTCATAGGTTTTTTCATCGTCCAAAGGAAAGTTTTCAGGATCTAATGCGACATTATGTTTCGCTTTTACAATTTTTACAGTATCCTTAATTAATGTCAGGGTTTTTAATCCTAAGAAATCCATTTTTAACAAACCTGCAGATTCAACGACAGAATTATCAAATTGAGTCACATACATGTCAGAGTCCTTTGCTAGGGCTACTGGAACATAATTTGTGATATCACTGGGAGTAATAATCACCCCACAAGCATGAATTCCAGTATTTCTAACAGAGCCCTCTAAAATAGTCGCTTTGTTGATGGTCTCAGAATCAACACCCATCCCTAAAGAGATGGTTTTCAATTCTTCAATCATTACTTTTTCTTCTGCTCGAAGACCTGCAACTTTTCCTTTACTTTTTGCATCTTCACCAAAAATATTTTTCAGTTTGATGTTCGGAATCAATTTTGCAATTCTATCTGCTTCAAAGAGGGGTAAGTCTAAGACTCTTGCAGTATCTCTGATAGAAGATTTTGCAGCCATGGTTCCATAGGTAATAATTTGGGCAACCTGATTTGCGCCGTATTTATTGATCACATAATCCATCACTCTTCCACGTCCTTCGTCATCAAAATCGATATCGATATCTGGCATAGAAATACGTTCTGGGTTTAAAAAACGCTCAAAAAGTAAATCGTATTTGATCGGATCGATGTTGGTAATCCATAAACAGTAAGCAACCACAGATCCTGCCGCGGAACCCCGTCCAGGACCTACAGCAACATCCATATTTCTTGCTTCTCTAATAAAGTCTTCAACAATTAAGAAATAACCCGGATATCCTGTTTTTTCTATTACTGAAAGCTCAAAATCTAAGCGTTCCTTAATCGCTGCTGTAATTTCTCCGTATCTTTTTTTTGCTCCTACAAAAGTCAGGTGTTTTAAGAAATTATTTTCTCCTCGTTTTCCTTTATCCTCTAAATCCTTACGATCTTTAAATTCATCAGGAATGTCAAAAGCCGGTAATAGTACATCTCTGGCTAAGGTAAAAACTTCGATTTTATCTACAATTTCTTGGATATTAGTGATGGCTTCGGGCAAGTCTGCAAATAAAGTTTTCATTTCGTCCGAAGACTTGAAATAATATTCTTCATTGGGTAAACCATATCTGTAACCACGTCCTTTTCCTTTAGGAGTAGCCTGTTTTTCACCATCTTTTACGCACAATAAAATATCGTGTGCATTGGCATCTTTTTTTTCTAGATAAAAAGTGTTGTTTGTCGCTATAATTTTAACAGCATGTTTTTTAGAAAATTTTAACAAGGTTTCATTTACAATGGTTTCGTCTTGTTGATTGTGACGCATTAACTCAATATAAAAATCGTCTTTAAATTCTTCTTTCCACCAAAGCAGCGCATCTTCAGCCTGTTTTTCTCCAAGATTTAAAATTTTACTTGGAACCTCACCATATAAATTTCCTGTTAAAACAATGATATCTTCTTTGTACTTTTTGACAATTTCTCTATCAATTCTTGGAACGTAATAAAACCCGTCAACAAAAGCAATGGAAGACATTTTCGCTAAATTGTGGTATCCTTTTTTGTTTTTTGCCAACAAAACAACTTGATGTCCATTGTCTTTTACAGACTTATTTTTATGATCTTCACAAATATTAAATTCACATCCAACAATTGGTTTCATCGGAGTTTCTGCAGTTTTATTATGATTTAGAATAGCGCTGACAAAATGAAAGGAAGCCATCATGTTTGCGGTATCTGTCATGGCAACTGCAGGCATGTTGTCTTTTGCAGCTGCTTTTATAATGTTACCAATTTGCATGGTAGACTGTAAAACAGAAAATTGTGTATGGTTGTGTAAATGTGAAAATTGTACATTTTCTAGCGCAGCTAATCCCTCTGAAGTAGTTTGTGTTGTTTCAACATTTTTTAATTTATCGAGACGTTTGCGAATTGTTTCACTTTCTTTTTTAAGATTGATATGCTTCAATCCAATAACTTGAATGGGTGTTGGATTTTCTTCAGAGAACTCTTTGAAATAATCAGCTTCAACAGCTAACTGCTCTTTTGTAAATTCACCTAATCGAATTAATTCTAAAAAACATCGTGTTGTTGCTTCAACATCAGCAGTCGCGTTGTGAGCTTCTCCAAAACCAACACCAAATAAATGCTGGTGCAATTCGGTTAAGGTTGGGAGTTTGAATTTTCCCCCACGACCTCCAGGAATTTTACACATGAATGCTGTTTTTTCAGTACACGTGTCAAGAATTGGAAGTGAGGTTAGGTTGTTTTCAATTCCGAGTCTATGAAATTCACACCCCATAATATTCAAATCAAAATTCAAATTTTGACCTACAATAAATGTTGTTTTCTGTAAGGCTTCCTGAAACAACTTCAATCCCTCTGCTAAGGCAATTCCTTGTTCTTCAGCTAATTCTGTAGAAATCCCATGAATTCTCTCTGCATCATAAGGAATGTTATAGCCATCGGGTTTTATCAAAAAATCATTGTGTGCTACAACAGACCCCATTTTATCATGCAATTGCCAAGCAATTTGAACACATCTTGGCCAATTATCAGTATTGGTAATTGGTGCATTCCAGCTTTTTGGTAAACCGGTGGTTTCAGTGTCAAAAATTAAGTACATGAAGAATGTTTATTTATTGAAGCGTTGAATTGTTTAAACGCAGTGTAAAAATAGTTTTTTTTGATGAGATTTTAAGTCAGAAGTTATTAACGGATGTTTATTGTTTACTTCCTTTTAAGATTCGAAAAAGTGAGAATGATGAGTTCCTTTTTTTAAAGATTTTTTTCAGAATTAAAGCCATAGTTAAAAAAGGTTTTGTATTTTTGCGCCCACTTACCACGAGATGGTAAGATTTTTAATAATCAAGGTCGAGAACCTTTAAAAATTAACAAATTATGTCTGTAAAGATTAGATTACAAAGACACGGTAAAAAAGGGAAACCATTCTATTGGATTGTTGCCGCAGATGCTCGTGCAAAAAGAGATGGTAAATACTTAGAAAAAATAGGTACTTACAACCCAAATGTAAACCCTGCAATTATTGATTTAAACATCGATAAAGCTGTAGAATGGTTACAAAACGGTGCGCAACCAACAGATACTGCAAAGAACATTTTATCTTACAAAGGTGCCATGTTAAAGAATCATTTAGTTGGAGGTATCCGCAAAGGTGCATTGACACAAGAACAAGCTGATGCTAAGTTTGCTGCATGGTTAGAAGAAAAAGCTACCAAAATTTCAGATAAAGAAGCAGGATTATCCAAAGCTCAATCTGAAGCAAAAGCGAAAGCTTTAGCGGCTGAAAAAGCGGTTAATGAAGCAAGAATTGAAGCAGCGAAGCCAGTAGTTGAGGAGGTTGTTGAAGAAGAAGTAGCTGAAACTGAAGCAGTAGCAGAAGCAACTGAAGCAGCTCCAGAAGCAACTGAAGCAGCTCCTGAAGCAGCAGAAGAAAAAGCAGCAGAATAAATTATAAATTTCTACGGCAATGCGTAAAGAAGATTGTTTTTATTTAGGCAAAATCGTAACGAAATATAGTTTTAAAGGTGAGGTTGTTATCAAGTTAGATACAGATGAGCCTGAGTTGTATAAAGAAATGGAATCAGTTTATGTCGAATTTGGCAGTAATCTGGTTCCATTTTTTATAGATAAAAGCTCGCTTCACAAGGGAAATCAATTGCGTGTTCAATTTGAAGATGTATATTCTGAGGAAGAAGCTAATGCTATTTTAAAGTGTGGTATTTATTTACCTTCAACAATGTTGCCTAAATTATCTGGAAATAAATTTTATTTTCATGAAGTAATTGGCTTTACCATTGTAGATGTAAATTTTGGAGATGTTGGTACTATTGTTCATATAAATGACAAAGCAGCCCAACCTCTTTTTGAAATTGACCGAGAAGGAAAAGAAGTTTTTATCCCAATGATTGATCAATTCATCAAAAAAGTGGATAGAGATCATAAAAGTATAGAGGTCGAAACTCCAAAAGGATTGATAGAACTCTATTTATAAAGAAAGGTGGCCGAGTGGTCGAAGGCGCACGCTTGGAAAGCGTGTATACGGCAACGTATCGAGGGTTCGAATCCCTTCCTTTCTGCAAAATAATAAAAAATTCTATGTTCAGTTTGCATAGAATTTTTTTAGTTAAAAAAATCATTTAATTGTGTCTAAGCCATTTCAATTTAAAGAATTTACCATTCACCAAGACAAAACCGCCATGAAAGTTGGAACAGATGGCGTGCTATTGGGTGCTTGGAGTTCTGTAACTGATTTTCCGGATTCAATTTTAGATATCGGTGCTGGAACAGGGGTTGTTTCATTAATGCTGGCACAACGATCTGATGCGCTGAATATCGATGCAGTTGAGCTTGATGAGAATGCCTATGAACAAACGGTTGAGAATTTCGAGCGATCAAGTTGGAGTGATCGTTTGTATTGTTACCATGCTACTTTTCAGGAGTTTGCTAGTGAAATTGCTGCTGATGAGGAAACTTATGACTTAATCGTTTCGAATCCACCATTTTATACAGCTGGTTTTGAGACTGAAAATAGTGCAAGAAATAAAGCCCGTTCTACCTCGTTTTTATCTTTTAAAGAATTGGTTGAAGGCGTTGTCAATATTATTTCAAAAAATGGAAAATTTGTAGTAATTCTTCCTTTTTTAGAAGAACCTAATTTTATTAGCTTGGCAGCTAAAAACAATTTATTTTTAAATCGAGTTTGCAGAGTTCAAGGGAATTCATTGTCAGAAATAAAAAGAACTTTATTAGAGTTTTCTCTCACTAAAACCAACATAAAAGAAGAACATTTAATCATAGAGTTATCTCGTCATCAGTACACAGAAGCCTATGTTAATTTGACAAAAGATTTTTACTTAAAAATGTAATCATCCTACGTTAGGATTATACCCAAGATAGGAAGTATTCTTTTCTATGAAGTGTACCCCATATTCCTTTAATTCTTTTAAAATAGGTTCATATACCTCCTTAGAAATAGGCAACTGAACCCCTGGAGTTTTAATCTCTCCTTGTAAGATTTTTAAAGCTGCAATCGCTACTGGTAATCCTACTGTTTTTGCCATCGCTGTGTAATTTTGATTTTCTCCTTTTACCACCAAGCTACTTTCAATTTGTTTTTTTTCTCCATTAATTTCATATCCAAAAAGATGCTGCATGACGATCATGTCTTTTTCTTTTTCTTCTAAGGTCCAAGAATCTTCTAAAATCTTTTGGAGTATTTGAGCGGGTGTCGCATTTTTTAGTTTTATTTTCTTTGTTGGATTAAAAAGATCCAGTTCTATTAATTTTGCCCACATAAGATCGTCTTGGTCAATGTTAAGATAGGATCGTAATTTCAATTCTACAGAGTCCGAGGGGGAATAGGCTAAAAATAAATTTACAAAATCACGATAACTCATGCTTTCTGAATTTTGTATGGTATAAGAATCATCGGTCATCCCTAATTGAACAAAAATATTCCACGCTCTTGAAAACCCAACTTTTCTGATGGTTCCTCTATACATTGTTGGAATCCCATCCAATCCATAGATACTACGATACTTCAGTGAGTCTCTATTAGCATAGGCCTCATAATTACCGCTTCCATTAATGTTTAAAAATTCAGTTCTCCTAAATAATTTATGGTACGGAATGTATTTGTAGGTACCTTCTTGTATAAACATGGCAGCACCACCTTGCCCAGCTAAAACCACATTTCGAGGATTCCATGTAAATTTATAATTCCATAAATTGTTGTCATTCTCTGGAGCAACCAAACCGCCAGTAAAAGATTCAAAAAGTAACATTTTACCACCGATTCCTTTAATTTGATCAATGATTTGCATGGCACTCATATGGTCTATACCGGGATCTACTCCAATTTCATTCATGAATACTAACCCCTTTTCTTTAGCAGCTTTATCTAATGCTTTCATTTCTTTTGAAATATAAGAAGCCGTTACCATATGTTTTCCAAAGGAAATACAATCTTTTGCGACTTCTACATGAAATCTTGCAGGCAACATAGAGATTACTAGATCCGATTTTTTTATAAGTTTTTGACGTTGTTCTAAATTAAAAACATCTAAAAGAATACTTTTTGCATTTTTATGATTCTGTATCATCAGGTCTGCATTCTCCGTGCAAATATCGCCAATCGTCAAACGCAAGTTTTCGTTGTTAGATTTTTCAAGTAAATATTTGATTAGATACGAACTTGATTTTCCAGCACCAATAATTAGGATGTTTTTCATTAATAATAACTTATTTTTGTTGGTATACGAAGATACTCTTTTTGTTTAAAATTTAACAAAAACCATTAAAAATGTTTAAAAATTTAATTATTGCCTCCTTTTTTGGAATGGTTGCCATTATTTTAGGGGCTTTCGGGGCTCATGCTTTAAAAGAGATTTTGTCTATTGATGAATTGTCTAGTTTCGAAACTGGAGTCCGCTATCAAATGTATCACGCCATTGTACTTTTATTCGTAAATGGTTATGATCAATTTACGATTTCACAAAAAAATAGGATTACGTATCTCTTTGTTACTGGAATTCTTCTTTTTTCTGGTTCTATTTATTTGATTCATTTCACCTCAATTTCGGTAAAATCTATCTGGTTTTTGACTCCACTTGGGGGACTCGCCTTTATCATCGGTTGGATTTTTATGATCTTGTGTTTCTATAAAAAACACAAAAACAAATAGTACACTAATTTTAAGTTAAATTATAATCCTTTATTAAATAATTATGTAGTTTTGTTTGATAAATTAATAGACATTTATATTAAAAAAAATTCACATGGTAGATCACACTACGAAATCGATTTCGTTAACCGATTTAGGAATCAAAAATGCAATAATTCGTTATCAGTTAACTTCAGAGGAATTACAGGAAGAAACAATTAAAAAAGATCAAGGTGTTGCCTCTTCTTTAGGAGCAATAGCCGTAAATACTGGAGAATTTACGGGAAGATCTCCCAAGGATCGTTTTATCGTAAAAGACGCGATAACCAAAGATGAGGTTTGGTGGAGTGACATTAATTTACCCTTCGATTCTAAAAAGTTTGATCTACTGTATGATAAAGTAACTAGCTATCTTTCTGGTAAAGAGGTCTTTGTTAGAGATTCTTATGCATGTGCAGACGAGAGTTATAAACTAAATATTAGAGTTATTACTGAATATCCTTGGAGCAATTTATTTGCTTATAACATGTTTTTAAGACCTACAGTAACAGAACTCGAAGATTTTTCTCCTGAATGGACTGTTGTAAATGCTCCGAATTTTATGGCAAATCCGAAAGAGGACGGAACGCGACAACATAATTTTGCGATTTTAAATTTTACTAAAAAAATTGCTTTAATTGGGGGTACAGGATATACAGGTGAAATTAAAAAAGGAATTTTTTCTGCTTTAAACTTTCTGCTTCCAGTTTATAAAAACACCCTACCAATGCACTGTTCTGCAAATATTGGAAAAGAGGGAGATACTGCAATTTTCTTTGGATTATCAGGAACCGGAAAAACGACCTTATCTACAGATCCAGAAAGAAGTTTAATTGGCGATGATGAGCACGGTTGGACCGCAGAAAATTCCGTTTTTAATTTTGAAGGTGGTTGTTATGCAAAAGTAATTCATTTGTCACAACAACAAGAACCAGAAATTTTTTCAGCGATTAAAAAAGGGGCTATTCTTGAAAATGTAGTCATGGATGCAAATGGTGTTGTCGATTTTACAGATACTTCGATCACCCAAAATACAAGAGTGAGTTATCCAATTCATCATATAGAGAATATACAAGTACCCTCAATAGGTAAAAACCCAAAAAATATTTTCTTTTTAACAGCTGATGCATTTGGTGTTTTACCTCCTATTTCTAAATTGACTCCTAGTCAAGCGGCCTATCATTTTATCTCTGGATATACAGCAAAAGTTGCTGGAACTGAAGCAGGAGTGAATGAGCCAACACCCAGTTTTTCTGCTTGTTTTGGTGCACCTTTTATGCCTTTACATCCTACAAGATATGCAGAAATGTTAAGTGAAAAGATGCAAGAAGCAGGTGTCAATGTATGGCTTGTAAATACCGGTTGGTCTGGAGGGCAATATGGGGTTGGAAGAAGAATGCCTTTAAAGTATACAAGAGCAATGATTACTGCAGTTTTAGAGGGTAAATTAAAGGATTATACCTATGAAGATTATCACATTCATTCTGTATTTGGGGTAGCCCAACCAAGAACCTGTCCTGGGGTACCGTCAGCGTTATTAAGTCCAAGAAAAACATGGAATAATGATGATGCCTATTACAAAACAGCTTTTAAATTATCGAATGCATTTAGAGTAAATTTTAAACAATTTGAAGAATTTGCAAATGAGGAAATTCGAAGAGGAGGCCCACAGCGATATGCATTATAGAAAAAAATAAGCATAAAAAAAACACCTCATTACAGGTGTTTTTTTTATGCTTGTAATCGGTTGATTTATTTTTTTTCTACAGCCTGTATTTCAGGAGTAGTTGGAGTTTCAGGAGTCGTTGGAGTTTCACTCACAACATTCACTTCCATCGGTACCGTCTTTACCGTTACTTCTTTTTTGATTTCGTTTGCTGCATGCTCTGTGACAGCATGACCTCCTAAAATAGGAGCAATAACCAATCCTATCAAACAAGTAAGTTTGATTAAAATATTCATTGAAGGTCCAGAAGTATCTTTAAATGGATCACCAACAGTATCTCCGGTGATCGCTGCTTCATGAGCAGGAGAACCTTTGTAAGTCATTTCTCCATTAATTTCAACACCAGCTTCGAAAGATTTTTTAGCATTATCCCAAGCACCACCAGCGTTGTTCTGGAAGATAGCCCATAAAACACCACTTACAGTAACACCAGCCATATATCCACCTAACATTTCTGCAACTAACATATTGTTGTCTGCATAAACAAGTTTTCCTATTAATACCACGGCTATTGGAAATCCTATGGTTAAGATTCCTGGCAACATCATTTCCTTCAAAGATGCTTTTGTAGAAATATCAATACATTTTGCATAATCTGGTTTTCCAGTTCCTTCCATAATTCCAGGAATTTCTTTAAACTGTCGTCTTACTTCGTACACCATTTCCATTGCAGCCTTACCAACAGCATTCATTGCTAATGCAGAGAATACAACAGGAACCATACCACCAACAAATAACATTGCCAATACGGGTGCTTTAAAAATATTAATTCCGTCAATTCCTGTAAACGTAACGTAAGCAGCAAATAAAGCTAAAGAAGTTAAAGCGGCAGAAGCAATGGCAAAACCTTTCCCTGTTGCAGCAGTTGTATTTCCGACAGCATCTAAAATATCAGTTCTTTCTCTTACGATTGGTTCTTGCTCACTCATTTCAGCAATACCACCTGCATTATCAGCAATCGGTCCAAAAGCATCAATAGCCAATTGCATGGCTGTTGTTGCCATCATTGCAGAAGCAGCCAACGCAACTCCATAAAATCCTGCAAAAGCATAAGAAGCCCAAATTGCAGCAGCAAATAATAACACTGAAGAGAACGTAGAAATCATCCCGGTAGCTAAACCAGCAATAATGTTTGTTCCCGCTCCTGTAGCTGATTGTTGTACAATTTTTAAAATTGGTTTAGAACCCAATCCTGTATAGTATTCAGTAAATGAAGAGATTCCTGCACCCACAATTAAACCAACCAAACATGCATAAAATACACGCATTGAAGAAATGTCTTGAAGACCTTCACCAAAGAAGCTCATTTGCATTGTTTCTGGTAACATCCAAGTTACTAATCCGAAACAAGCAACTGCCACCAATATAATAGAAGTCCAGTTACCAATGTTCAATGCTTTTTGTACTTGACTTTCTTTTGCATCGTTCGATGAAATTTTAACTAAGAAGGTACCAATAATAGAAATGATAATTCCAACACCTGCTATTGACATTGGTAGTAATATTGGACCAATTCCTCCAAAAGCGTCTTGGATTGCTCCACCCATATCTTCGATCACATAGTTTCCTAGAACCATAGCAGCCAATACTGTTGCTACATATGAACCAAATAAATCGGCTCCCATTCCTGCTACGTCACCCACATTATCACCAACGTTATCAGCAATTGTTGCTGGGTTACGAGGATCATCCTCTGGAATTCCTGCTTCAACTTTACCAACTAGATCAGCACCAACGTCAGCAGCTTTCGTATAAATACCTCCACCAACTCTTGCGAATAACGCAATTGATTCTGCTCCTAAAGAGAATCCTGCTAAAGTTTCTAATACAACTGTCATGTCTGTAGTATTGGTCCATTGACCGTCCATAAATAGTTGATAGAACAAAATAAAGAAAGCGGTCAAACCTAAAACAGCCAAACCTGCAACTCCTAATCCCATCACAGTTCCACCACCAAAAGACACATTTAATGCGTTTGGTAAACTGGTACGAGCTGCTTGAGTAGTTCTAACATTTGTCTTGGTTGCAATTTTCATTCCCATATTTCCTGCAAAAGCAGAAAAGATAGCTCCAATAATAAATGCAACTACAATAAGTATGTGTGTTGATTCAACAAAGAATGATACACCAGCTAAAACAATACTTGCTCCAAGAACAAACATGGCCAGTAATTTGTATTCTGCTTTTAAGAAGGCCAATGCACCTTCGTAAATGTGGTCCGCTATTTCTTTCATTTTGCCGTCACCAGCATCTTGTTTCATTACCCAAGATTTTTTTACTATCATATAGGCTAAGCCCAATCCAGCCATTACTATTGGCATCCAAATCATCATTGATTCCATATAAAATTTTATTTTTATTAGTTTAAAACGGTCGTAAAAGTAAGAAATTCAAATAGAACTAAAAAACCTCTTAAAACATAACATTTTAAGAGGTTGATAATTTATTAACGGGTAAATTATTAAATCGTAAAATCTCCGTTCGTTTTGTGTTCACTTTCTTCATATCTAGCAACACATGCGTTGTAAATATCTCTTGCTTCTTTCGCATCTCCCCAGCCACCTACATCAACTCTTTTCTTTTCTAAGTCTTTATATACTTTGAAAAAATGTTCAATTTCTTTTAATCTGTGAGGGTTTAAATCAGATAAATCATTTTTGTTGTTCCAAACTGGGTCAGAAACAGGTACGCAAATCACTTTTTCATCCTGCCCTTTTTCGTCTGCCATATGAAAAACACCAATAGGTTTTACCTCTACAACACACATTGGAAATGTTGGTTCATGCCCCAAAACGAGCACATCTAATGGGTCACCGTCTAAAGCTAATGTTTCAGGAACAAAACCATAATCTGCAGGGTACATCATCGAAGAAAATAACATTCTGTCGAAACGGATTTTATGTAAGTTAAAATCATACTCGTACTTATTTCTGCTTCCTTTAGGAATTTCTATTAAAACATCAAAGGTTTTTACTTCTTCTGGATTCATGTATTTTTTATTTAATTTCGTGCAAAAATACTAATTATATTAGGCTTTACAATTAAAAATCAATTGGAATTTACGCAATGCTTTTCGCAAAAACCTAGAGAAAGTCAGATACTAAAAATCCTTTTTTCAATTGTTGAAAAAAGGATTTTTTAAGTGTTTAAAAAGACGCTGTTTTTATAAATACATCACTTCTTTTACAGCATCAATTACATTTTTATAATTAGGGATCCATTTTTCAAATAAAACAGGAGAATATGGAGCAGGAGTATCTGCGGTAGTAATTCTTTTGATAGGTGCATCTAAATAATCAAATGCTTCTTCTTGTATTCTGTAAGTTATTTCTGAAGAAACACTTGCAAATGGCCAAGCCTCCTCTAGGACAACTAATCTATTTGTCTTTTTAACAGAGGTGATAATTGCAGCATGATCCATAGGGCGAACCGTTCTTAAATCTATAATTTCAACAGAAATATTTTCTTTGGCTAATTCTTCTGCAGCTTTGTATGCTTCTTTGATTATTTTTCCAAAAGAAACGATGGTTACATCTGTTCCTTCTCTTTTAATGTCTGCAACTCCGATAGGAATGATATATTCTCCCTCTGGAATTTCCATTTTGTCACCATACATTTGTTCAGATTCCATAAAAATTACTGGATCATCATCTCTAATAGCAGCTTTTAATAACCCTTTTGCATCATAAGGATTCGAAGGGACGATTACCTTTAGACCAGGAGTATTTGCAAACCAGTTTTCAAATGCTTGAGAGTGGGTTGCTCCTAGTTGACCAGCAGAAGCTGTCGGTCCTCTAAAAACAATAGGACAATTAAATTGTCCTCCAGACATTTGTCTGATTTTTGCAGCATTGTTTATAATTTGGTCAATTCCAACCAAAGAAAAGTTAAATGTCATATATTCTACAATCGGTCTGTTTCCATTCATTGCAGAGCCAACAGCAACTCCAGCAAAACCAAGTTCGGCAATAGGAGTATCGATCACACGTTTCGCACCAAATTCATCTAACATTCCTTTAGATGCTTTATAGGCACCATTATATTCAGCAACTTCTTCACCCATTAAATAAATGCTTTCATCTCTGCGCATTTCTTCGCTCATTGCTTCGCAAATTGCTTCTCTGAATTGAACTGTTTTCATGTATTTTTAATATAGTTATTTATTCTTGTTGCAAAAGTAATGAAATAATTGTCAATTTTTTTTGTTCAACTATAGAAACTCATTGGAAATAGTAGAATAAACACTCAATCGTTTTCGGAAATTAATAAATAATAAAAAAAATACTATGCGTGCATAGTATTTTTTAAAAAAAAGACGTAATTTTGCTCCAGAAAAAATGATTAAAAATAAAATTTATGAAAATATTGGTATGTATTAGTCATGTTCCTGATACCACTTCTAAAATTAATTTTACAGAAAACGACACTAAGTTTGATACAAATGGAGTTCAGTTTGTGATTAATCCTTATGATGAGTTTAGCCTTACAAGAGCTATGTGGTTTAAAGAAAAACAAGGGGCAAGTGTAACAGTTGTGAACGTAGGAAATGCATCTACTGAGCCAACTTTACGTAAAGCATTGGCAATTGGAGCAGATGCTGCAGTTCGTGTTAATATGGAGGCTACTGATGGTTTATCTGTTGCAAAGCAATTAGCAGAAGTTGTTAAAAACGGAGAATATGATTTAGTTT
>ERZ767114.92-NODE-92-length-72735-cov-5.253640_pt1 | contig 72735 bp, 61 predicted proteins | sample MGYA00374952_ERZ767114 | MGnify/ENA primary metagenome ERZ767114 (study PRJEB28939, sample SAMN06267156) | marine metagenome | isolation source: Columbia River Estuary | place: USA:Columbia River Estuary, USA | collected 2012-05-05 ... | reverse complement strand
CAGCATCAATAAAATGGTGTCTTCAGATATATTCAAAGGATCAAAAGGAGCTGTTTTTGGACCCTATAAAGATCAAGGATCTTTTAAAATATCAAAAATCACTGCGATTAAAAGATTGCCAGATTCGGTAAAAGCAAGCCACATTTTGATTCCTTTTGTTGGGGCACAAAGAGTTGCTCCTGAGGTTAAAAGAACAGAAGAAGATGCTAAAAAATTAGCGGATAGTATTTTAAAAGTTGTAAAAAGAAATCGCAGTAAGTTTGCGAGAATGGCCAAAGATTTCTCTTCAGATAAGGGATCTTCAGAAAAAGGAGGTTTTTACGACTGGTTTAATTACTCTAGAATGACTCCAGGATTTAGAGACTTTGTTTTTGAAGGTAAAAAGAGAGACATAGGAGTTGTCAAAACACCATTTGGTTATCATGTAATTAAGATTGATGGGCAAAAAAATATTCAACGCGCTGTGAAGTTAGCAACCTTTAGTAGAAAAATACTTCCTTCTGAAACTACCGAAAATATTGTTTTTCAAGAATCAGAGCAATTTGCGTTATCAATTTCTAAGGACAAAAAGTTTTTTCAAGTAGCAAATGAAAATAAGTACCAAACAAAACCAGCAATTGGTTTGAAAGTTTTAGATGAAAATGTTCCAGGTTTAGGTAGTCAAAGACAAATTATTTCTTGGGCCTTTGGAAAAGAAATAACTCTTGGAGACTTTAAACGATTTGATTTAGAAGGAAGTCACGTGGTTGCCTTTGTGACTGCTAAAACCGAAAAAGGACTCTTATCTGCTGCAAAAGCAACCAATATTGTCAAGCCAATTTTAATGAATGAAAAGAAAGCAGCATTAATTGCTGAGAAATTTGATGGCAATACTCTTGAAGCAATTTCAAAAGAAAATGCTACGGTTATTAAAAACGCAAATGGTGTTACTTTAAAAAGCCCTACGTTAGTTGGAGCTGGTTCTGAGCCTAAAGTTGTTGGAGCAATGTTTACTGCAGAATTAAATAAAGTATACAAAAACATTACAGGTAAAAGAGGCGTATATGCTTTTGTATTGTCAAATAAAGAGTTACCAGCTGCGTTACCAAATTACGAATCTCTGAGAAAAAATATTTCTGCAGATAGAAAAAGAAAAACAACAGTCATTTATGAGGCAATCAAAAATGCTTCTGATGTTGAAGATAATAGAGCAAGTTTATATACTGCAAACTAAGCGATATATTTTATAAGTTACTTTAAACCGTTCAAATTTTGAACGGTTTTTTTTATGAGGAATTTTTAACTTTTTATTTTAAAAAATAACATTGATATTTCAATTTTAAGACACGCAATAAAATGGTTCAAAGATTGTGCTCTTTAGAGGTTTTTAAGGGCTCTTTTCAGCGGAAAATAAATATAACGACCCTAAAAAAACCTCTTTGTAAAATCAAAGAGGTTTTTTGTGTTTATTTAGTTAAGATTGAAGTTGTTATTTCTAACCATTCATAGAGATTAAAAACTCATCATTGTTTTTTGAGAATTTAATTCTCTCATTGATAAATTCCATCGCTTCAATTGGATTCATGTCTGCAAGATATTTGCGTAAAACCCACATTCTCTGAACGGTCTTTTCATCTAAAAGTAAATCATCACGTCTTGTAGAAGATTTAATTAAGTCGATTGCTGGATATATTCTTCTGTTAGAAATATTTCGATCTAATTGAAGTTCCATATTACCAGTTCCCTTAAATTCTTCAAAAATTACTTCATCCATTTTAGAGCCAGTTTCTGTAAGAGCGGTAGCAATGATTGTTAAGGAACCTCCGTTTTCAATATTTCTTGCAGCACCAAAGAATCGTTTTGGTTTGTGAAGTGCATTTGCGTCAATACCTCCAGAAAGAATTTTCCCCGATGCAGGAGCAACCGTATTATACGCTCTGGCTAAACGTGTAATAGAATCTAATAGAATTACTACATCATGGCCACACTCTACGAGTCTTTTTGCTTTTTCTAAAACGATATTTGCAACACGTACATGTTTGTCTGCAGGTTCATCAAAGGTAGAAGCAACAACTTCTCCTCGAACACTTCTTTGCATGTCTGTAACTTCTTCTGGACGTTCATCAATTAGCAACACAATCTGATAAACTTCTGGGTGGTTTAAGGCAATAGATTTAGCAATGTCTTTAAGTAACATTGTTTTACCTGTTTTTGGTTGCGCTACAATCATACCCCGTTGACCTTTTCCTAATGGAGAAAATAAGTCTATAATCCTAGTTGATAAAGAGCTTCCTTTTTCTGCTAGATTGAATTTTTCTTGAGGAAATAAAGGGGTTAAATGTTCAAAAGAAATACGATCTCTAACTATATTTGGATTTAATCCGTTAATTTTTGAAACTCTAATTAATGGAAAATATTTTTCACCTTCTTTCGGTGGACGAACATTTCCTCTTACCGTATCTCCAGTTTTTAATCCAAACAGTTTAATTTGAGATTGAGAAACATAAATATCATCTGGTGATGATAGATAATTATAATCAGAAGAACGTAAAAAACCATACCCATCTGGCATCATTTCTAGCACTCCCTCACTTTCTATAATTCCATCAAATTCGAAATCTGGATCTTTGTATCTATTTTTAGATTTATTACCCCGACCTACAGTGTTGTTTTTTTCCCTATTCGTATCTCTGCTAGGTTTATTTTTATTGTTTTGAGATGAATTGTTTTTAGGATTGTTGTCGTTTCTTGGTTGATTAGGTTGATTAGGTTGATTTTGTTTCTTTTGTTGAACAGAATTTTGTGATGATAAAGGCTTCGTTTGCTCAACAGCTTTTTGAGGTTTGTTTACTTGCTGCTTATTAGCAGTAGGTGTCTCCTTATTGTTCTCTTTTGCTTCATTGGGTGTGTTTTTTTCAACACTTTCGATCTCTTTAGTAGTAGGAGTTGCCTCAATAATTTTAACCTCTGAAGGCTTTGCTTGGTCTTTTGAAGATTTTGCAACTCTTTTTCTCTTAGGTTTTTCAACTTTTGGCTCGCTTTCATTTGGAGTCACTGTAGCTTTGCCTTTTGTTGGATTTGCAGCTTGTATATCTAGAATTTGATACACTAAATCTAATTTTTTAAGTTGACTAATCTTTGTGAGCCCAATAGATTTTGCAATTACTTGTAAATCAGTAAGAGTTTTTGCTTTTAGTTCTGAAATTTCGAACATTCGTTATGTGTTAAGTTAAAATGTGAACCTTAATGATGTAAGATTGGTTATAATTTTTATTGATTTTATTTTATTGTATATAGTACTATACAAAATTTTATGTGTGGTTATGTTTTACAAATATATACAAATTTTTATAAGTTTTAGGTTTTCTTTTTTAAAAAGAAAACTCTACTTTTGTCCAGCTACTTTTTTAAGATGATTCAGAGAATACAGAGTATTTATTTATTATTAGCAACTGTTGCTTCGGGAGCATTAATATTTGTATTTAATTTATGGAATAATTTTAAAGAAGCAGTTTTTGCATTGGATTTGTTTTCAAGAGATTCCTATCTTTTAAAACTAATTCCTATGCTATTTTTGCTCTCTACTATTGCGAGCTTTCTTTCAATATTTTTGTTTCATGATAGAAAGTTGCAATTCGTTACAGGGCGGCTAATAATTTTGATCAATCTCTTTTTATTAGGAATATTGTCATATATATCTCTAACATTACCTGGAGAAGTTTCGATTTCGGAGAAAGGTATTGGGATGTTCTTACCAATTTTAGTCGTTTTATTTGTTGTTTTGGCAAATAAAGCTATAAAAAAGGATGAAGATCTTGTAAAATCTGTAGATAGATTGCGATAGACCTTACATATTAGTATATTTAGTGCGAAGAAAAACCGAGAAGTAAATTCTCGGTTTTTTTATTTTATAACTTTTTTCAAACACTCTCAAATTAATTTTTTTTTCAATAACTTAACAAAAAAAAATCATAAGTATCTGATAAATAAAAGATAAATACTTATATACACCAAAAACAGTGATGGAATTCACTGAAAACAGTGAGTTGAAAATTTCACTGTAAATAGGTATTGTGTAGTTTTTATAGGTGCTTTAAATTTGTTGTGTAAAATGAAAGAAAAGATACATGTCCATGTGGCTGATGATCACAAAATATTAATAGAAGGGATTATTGCTGTCATAAATACCGACAAAGATATTAAGATAAAAGGATATTCTTTAACCGGTCAAGAAGTTATAGATTGGTTCAGTAAAAAAAGAAATACGGCGGATGTTTTGATTTTAGATATTTCAATGCCGATTATAGATGGCTTTCAGGTATTAAAGTATTTTAAAAACAACAACATAGACCAAAAAGTCATTATTTTATCTAGTTATGATGATCTTAGAATAATTCAAGAAGTTTTAAGTCTGGGTTGTAAGGGATATATTTCGAAAAGCGAAGCTGGTGAGCACATCTTAAATGCGATTAAATCAGTTTCAAAAGGTGATCAATATTTTAGTACAGATATACAGTCTGCTTTGTTGAAATCCTTGTCAGGAGAAATTGTAGCAAAAGGAAAAATTCCAGATAAATTCTTGATAGATAGTTTAACAGAAAGAGAACTTCATGTCTTGAAGTTGATTACAAAACAATACAGTTCAATACAAATCGCTGAAGCGATGTTTCTTAGCATTTATACAATAGAAACATACAGAAAGAGTTTGTTAAAAAAATTAAATGTAAAAAATTCCGTAGGTTTAGCAATGTATGCGTTTAAAAATAAGATAGTATGATTCACTCTCTCTCCTCAAAATAAGTAATTAGTTTATTTGAATAAATATTATTTTACAGCATACATTCTAGATCTACAAAATATTAAACATAATTAATTTAAACACTAACCCCCCTAACTATGAAAACCCCTAATTTTTTTACCTTTTTGGTAACGTTCACATTGCTTTTTTCTTCTTGTTCAACAAATGAAATTCTTTTGTCAGAAGAACCATCTTCAGATTTATTAGACACCTATAAAATAGGTAGAGATGAACATGGAGCTTATTTTTTAGACTATTCCATAAAAGAAAATACTCAAACTGAAACTGTTATTGATCCAAGCACAAATACGAAAAATATTTATTTGTATCCTTCAGACAATAATTCAAGCAAAAGAAAATTTACTCAAGATTTAACAATAGAAGACAATCAATTTAACGTTGGTTTTGTAAATATGAAATCTGCCCATCAACCTCAAATTAGCATTATAGATGATAACCGTTTTTTAGCGAAGAGTTCGAAGGTTAATAAATTGGATAAGTATACTATCTCCAAAAACAAAGAAGGCCTTATTATATTAGATTTTTCTGTAAAAAATAATGTTAGAGTAGATTTTGTTTTTAATGAAGCATCAAAAATTTATGAAATCCATTTAGAGCAAGGAAAGTCTCCAAAAACAGTTTTTTCTAGAGTTTTAGAAAAAGTAGATGGACAAGCTCTAAAATTTGATTTTATAAATCATAACAATACTTTTAAAACAGGAGATGATCCTGATGATCCAGATGGTTTAGAAGTTAACAGAAAGCCAAGAATCATTATAATTTAATACGGATAATGATTTGAGAATAAGGTTGTTGTTAATTGCCTTGGTGCTTGTTACCATGAACCATACCCATTCAACAACAAAAGAAGTTGTAATCCATACAACTTCTTTTGTTGTTCAAAAAACGGATACCCTTTCTGTTGGTTATTTAAAGGCTAGTAAATACTACGGTTCCAAAAATTATATGGATGCTTTACGTATTTCTTTAGAATTATTACATGACAACAATTCATTGACTCCTTATGAGCTAGTTTTAACAAACAAACTTGTCGCAGATATTTACTTTGAATCTCGAAATAGTAAAAAGGCTCTTAAATACTATAAACTAACACTTAATTATCTCAAGCTTTATAAAAGAGCTCAATTAGATGTAAAGACCCCTAGTTCACTAGATTTGAGTTCAGCGATGAATTTCATAGAGGCTAAAACTCTTTTAGGAATAGGAACTTCTTTTTTTCGTCTAGAAACAAATACTTTAAAAATACCTTTAGACAGTGCTTTGTATTATTATGAAAAAATATTGACTGTTAAGGGATTAAATCGAAAAATTCTAGAGGTGAAGTCCAGAGCCTACACAAATTTATCGGGTATTTATATGAGTAATAATCAATACGAGAAAGCAAAGATGGTCGCTAACAAAGCGATAGAGATTCATAGAAATCAAAATAACAAAGTACATGAGGCAGCGGCTTTGGGTAATTTAGCGAGTATTTTTATTAGTGAGAAAAGTTACCACAAATCAAAAAAAACTATTTTTAAAGCATTAGATCTAATTAGAAATACACAAACAACAAAGGCATTTGAAGTTAAAGAACTCTTGTATTTTAATTTGGCATTTAATTTATACAAATTAAAAGATTACAAGAGTTATGACTTTCAATCACAATCCTACAGAATAAAAGATAGTTTGAGGGAAAAAGAGTACCGGAAAATGATTTCTGAAATTAATCAGAAGTTTAACTTTGATGTTCAAAAAAAGGCGCTTATACGAGAGGAAGAAAATAAGCGATCTCTTGTGGCTACAGGAAGTTTACTCGTAATTTTTTCATTATTATCGGGGTTGTATTATTATAAACTACGTCAAAAGAATTTAGGGTTACAATTGACTCAAACAAAATTAATTCAAGATCAAAATATAGAAAAAATAAAATCTGAATCTCAAGTTAGAATTTTAAATGCGACCATAGATGGCAAAGAATCTGAAAGAAAACAAATTGCAGAAACATTACACGATAGTGTAAGTACCTTGTTGTCTTCTGCAAATCTTCACTTACAAGCAACACAGAGTAAATTTAATGGCAAAACACCTGAGGAGATTGATAAAACCCAAAAAATTATAGTAGAGGCGTCACAGGTAATAAGAGAGTTGTCTCACACATTGGTTTCTTCAGTTCTATTAAAATTTGGATTGGAATTTGCGATCAATGACATGGCTCAAAAATATTCGAATTCACAAATTGAAATCGAAACCAATCTAGGTATGATTGGGAGGTATCACCAGAATTTTGAAATTAAAACCTATAATATTATTCAAGAGTTTCTTAACAATATTTTAAAGCATAGTAAAGCAGAAAAAGCCTTTATTAATTTAAAGGAAGTAAAAGGAGAGTTGATTTTAAAAATTTCAGATGATGGTATAGGCTTCGATAAAACCAAAATAAAAAATACAGAAGGACTTGGTTTAAACCAAATTGAGGCTAGAGTAGAAATGATGAAAGGAGACTTTGATGTGTATTCTTCTATAAATAACGGAACTCTTATTTCGGTGAGATTACCAATTTTGAAAAAAGAGCCCATTAACCACGTTTAGAAAGTTCAATAATTTCCATATTTTTTATTTCACCATTATCCAAACTAAAACGCAGCATTGTTCGTATTTTGTGAAATCCGTAGTTTCCTGCTGCTCCAGGATTTAAGTGAAGTAAGTTTAGTTTTTTATCGTATTGTACCTTTAGTATATGAGAATGCCCAGCAATAAAAATTTTTGGAGGGTTTCGTTTGAGATCTTCACGAATTCTTTGATGATACCTATTTGGATAGCCGCCAATATGAGTCATCCAAACCGATATTTTTTCAATTTCAAATTTTGTGTCTAGAGGAAATTCTGATCTTGCTTCAGCGTCATCAATATTCCCAAAAACTGCACGCAGGGGTTTTATTTTTTTTATTGTGTCTGTAACCTCTAGATTTCCGATATCTCCTGCATGCCAAACTTCATCTGCTTGTTTTACAAACTTTAAAATTTGGTCATCTATATAGCTATGAGTGTCAGATAATAGTAAAATTTTTTTCATCGAAATAAATAGTAAGAAAAATTTAACGTCTCTTAGAACTTCAAATGTAATCATAACAAAATAATTTCCGTAATTTTGGGTTCTTCAAAAAACAATATTTCTTGAGATATTTTATAGAGCTTTCTTACAATGGGAAAAATTATCACGGTTGGCAAATTCAACCTGACGTTATTTCTGTTCAAGAAAAACTAAATAGTGCTGTAAGTACCGTTCTACAAGAAAAAATTGAAGTGGTTGGAGCAGGAAGAACAGATACGGGAGTTCATGCATCACAAATGATTGCTCATTTCAATGTGAAAAAAGAATTAAAAGGGGATGTGTCATACAAGCTAAATTCCCTGTTGCCGCATGACATTGTTGTTCACAAGGTATTTCTTGTTGATGCCGATCGGCACGCTCGTTTTCATGCAGTTAGTAGGAGTTATGAGTATAAAATATGGTTGGGCAGAAATCCTTTTTTATTAGATTTTTCATGGCAACTTCATTCTCAGGAACTGAATGTTGATTTAATGAATGCTGCTGCAAAATTATTATTAGAACATACAGATTTTCAAACTTTTTCGAAAGTGAAGACAGATGTTCATACCTACAATTGTAATGTTACTGAAGCTGTTTGGAGGCAAAATGGGGAAGAACTTATTTTTTATATTAGTGCCAATCGTTTTTTAAGAAACATGGTTAGAGCGATTGTTGGAACTCTTGTGGATGTTGGTTTGGGGAAAATTACGAAAGATGATTTTAGAAAAATTATAGAAAGTAGAAATAGGAGTAATGCAGGACTCTCAGTTCCTGCAAAAGGATTATTTTTAACAAATATCAACTATTAGCTTTGGCAGATACAACAGGAAAGAAGTTCGATTTCAATATTTTTTTAAGACTAATGTCTTTTGCGAAACGGTATAAATTAAATTTTTTTATTGCGACTACGTCCACTATTTTGTTAGCGTTGGTTTCATTATTAAGTCCTTATTTAATCAAAGAAACGGTAGATAAATATATTACTGAAAAAGATACACAAGGTCTTATACATAATGTGATGTTAATGTTTGGGGTTGTTCTTATAGAAACCTTACTTCGGTTCACTTATATTTATTTTGCAAACTGGGTTGGTCAACATATTATCAGAGATATTAGAGCCAAGATATTTAGACATATTCTACAATTTAAAATGTCTTATTTTGACAGAAATTCTGTTGGTAAACTCGTGACCAGAGTTGTCTCCGATATAGAGACAATTGCTGCTTTTTTTAGTACAGGTGTTTTTACCATAGTTAGTGATGTCTTGCAAATGTTTGCAATAACAGCATTAATGTTTTATTTCAACTGGAAGTTGGCATTCATAGCGTTGTCTGTTTTACCTATTTTAATATATGCAACAAGAATTTTTCAACAAGCGATAAAAGCAACGTTTCAAGAGGTGAGAAATCAAGTGGCAAATTTAAACGGATTTGTTCAAGAAAGAGTCACTGGTATGAAAATTGTGCAACTCTTTAATAGAGAAAGAATTGAGTATGAAAATTTCAATGCGATCAATAATAAGCATAAAGAGGCCTATGTAAAAACCATATGGTATTTCTCGATTTTTTTCCCAATTGCAGAAATTTTGTCATCTATAGGTATTGGTTTGATTGTTTGGTTTGGGAGTAAACAAATTATTGAAGGCTTTGTTGCTGGTCCAGGAACAGTAATGGCATTTGTACAAATGGCACAAATGTTATTTAGACCTTTACGACAAATTGCAGATAAATTTAATCAATTACAAATGGGAATTGTCTCCGGAGAGCGAGTTTTTAAAGTGATTGACACACAAAGTAGTATTGTTAAAAATGGAACAATCCATGTAGAAAAATTAGAAGGGAACATCAATTTTAGAGACGTTAAATTTAGTTATGTCAAAGATGAAGAAGTTTTAAAGGGAATTTCTTTAGATGTGAAAAGTGGACAAACCATTGCAATTGTGGGCGCAACAGGAGCGGGGAAATCAACGATTATTAATTTAATAAATCGTTTTTATGAGATAGATAGTGGTACTGTTTGTATAGATGATATTCCCATACAAGAATATGCTTTAGAAAATTTAAGAACACAGATTGCGGTTGTATTACAAGATGTTTTTCTGTTTTCAGATTCAATTTTTAACAACATTACGTTAAAAAACCCTAACATTTCTTTAGAAGAAGTGAAAAAAGCAGCGAAACAAATTGGAATTCACGATTTTATCATGACACTCCCAGGAGCCTATCAATACAATGTAAAGGAACGTGGGGCAATGCTGTCCTCTGGTCAGAGGCAGTTAATCGCTTTTTTAAGAGCTTACCTTAGTCAGCCTAGTATTTTAATTTTAGATGAAGCAACTTCTTCCGTAGACTCCTATGCAGAACAACTTATTCAATATGCAACAGAAACGATAACGAAAGGACGCACTTCTATCATCATAGCTCATAGATTGGCAACCATCAAGCAGGCAGATAAAATTATTGTAATGGACAAAGGACGCATCGTAGAAGAAGGAACTCATGATGAATTATTGCAAAGAGAAAAAGGATACTATAAAAATTTATACGACAAGCAGTTTGGTACTAAAAAAGCCTCTTAAAATTAGATCAGATCTTTTTTGAGTTTTTCGTTCAGTTCTAAATAATCAGAATACAATACAAAACCACCATCTTTTATATAAGAAATTTCTCCAGTTTCCTCTGAAACTAGCAAACAAACTGCATCTGTTTTTTCAGAAACTCCAATAGCAGCTTTATGGCGTAAGCCAAATCTTGCAGGAATTTTAGTGTTATCAGAAATTGGTAAGACAACTCTTGTAGCAACAATAAAATTGTCTCTAATGATTAAAGCTCCATCATGTAAAGGACTGTTTTTGTAAAAGATACTCTCTAAGATAGCTTCGTTAACCAATGCATTCATATTGTCTCCTGTATTGATCAAAAAATCCAAAGTATTAGTTCGTTCAATAACAATCAATGCACCTGTTTTTGATTTTGACAAACTTTGACACGCGTTGATAATAATTTCGGTATTGATTTCAGAGCCAATCTCTGTTTGTAAAAACTTTAACTGTTTTAAGAAGTTACGTTTGTTTGTAAAGTTTGTTGTACCAATCATTAACAAGAATTTTCTTATTTCTTGTTGAAAGACAATAATTAAAGCGATCACTCCTCCCCCTAAAAGGGTTCCCAAGATGCCACTTAGCATCTCCATATTTAATACTTCAGTTATTTTCCAAATAACAAAAATAATGGCAACTCCAATTACAATATTAATGGCAACAGTTCCCTTTAATAATTTATAAATATAGAAAAGTAGCAAAGCTACTAACAAAATATCTAAAACATCCAACAAAGAAAATTCAATAAAATCGAACATAAAGGTTAACTGATTTTAGGCTAAAGTACTAATAAATTGGCGTATTACAATGCTTGTTTCCAATATGTGTGATGACTTACAAAGGAGTTTGTTTATACTAAATCAAAGGTGTTTTTTTTATAAAACGTATCGGAGGGAGTCAAAATAGCAGAGTTATAAAACTTGAGAAACAATTTTCACAGCTTCCATCGCTTCTTTTACATCGTGAACTCGTAAAATATGTGCCCCATTTAACAGGGCAATTGTATTTGCAGAGGTGGTGGCATTTAATGCTTCTTGAGCAGAGATGCCTAGTGTTTTGTACAACATAGATTTTCTTGAGATTCCTGCGAGTATTGGGGCATCTAGGCTTTTAAAAAGTTCAAGGTTTTTGAGAATTTCAAAATTATGATCAATGGTTTTTCCAAAACCAAAGCCAATATCTATAATGATATCATTTACCATAAGCTGTTGAAGTTTCCTTATTTGTTCTGCAAAAAAGAAAATAATTTCTTTGGTAACATCTTCGTAAATTGGATTTTGTTGCATGTTTTGGGGAGTTCCTTGCATGTGCATTAAAATATAAGGCACTTTTAAATTGGCAACAGTTGCAAACATATCGTTATCCATTTTTCCTCCGGAAATATCATTTATAATTGCTGCCCCAGTATGAATTGTTTCTTGGGCAACTTTGCTCCTAAAAGTGTCAATAGAAAGAATGATTTCAGGAAAATTTTTTAGCAATAAATCAATTACAGGTACGATCCTTTTTAGTTCTTCATCTTCAGAAATATGAATCGCTCCAGGTTTGGAAGAATAGGCACCAACGTCAATAAAAGTAGCCCCTTCGGTCAACATTTTTTCAACTTGAGACAGGATTTGAGTGTCATTTTTATATCGACCACCATCAAAAAAAGAATCTGGTGTAATGTTTAAAACACCCATTACTTTTGGCGATGAAATATCTACGAGAGTTCCCTTACAATTTATCGTCATTTTAACTTACTACTTTATGTATTACGTTTGTTTTCTCAGGGGCTTTATATTGCTTCATCTTTTGCATTAATTCATTTACAGAAGTTCCAACGAGTAGCATTTTTCTATTCACTTTTTTTAAATATCCCTCTGCAACCATTGTGTCTAACTGAAGTAAAGTTGCATCAAAAAAACCATTGATATTTAAAAGGCCTACAGGTTTTTTTTCGATCTGTAATTGATTTAAGGTAAGTGCTTCAAAAAGTTCATCTAAGGTGCCAAAACCACCAGGAAGTGTAATATAGGCGTCTACTAATTTACTCATAATCACTTTCCGGTCACTCATTTTTTCACAAACAATCATTTCTTCTACACCTGGATGAATGACTTCTTTTTTTTCTAATAATTTTGGAATTACCCCAATAACATCCCCTTTGTGCTCTAAAATTGTATCAGCGAGAACTCCCATCATTCCAATTTTTCCACCACCATATACCAATCCAATGTTGTTGTTCGTAAAATAATTTCCTAATTCTATGGCTGCTTCTTTATAAATAGGGTTAAAACCTAAACTTGAGCCACAAAAAACTACAATTTTTTTCATTTGATAGTTGATAAATTCATTGTAAAAATAAATGAAATGCTTTGAAGATTTACTACATTTGGAAAAATACTTTTTTATAAAAATGCAAGATACCTCAAAACAATACGACGCTGTAATAGATGAATGTAGAAGTTTGTTTGAAAAAAAAATGTCAGATTACGGTTCTGCGTGGAGAATTCTGCGTTTACCGTCGCTAACAGACCAAATATTTATTAAGGCGCAAAGAATTCGTCAGCTACAAGAAAATAAGGTTAGAAAAGTAGACGAAGGAGTGGTATCTGAGTTTATTGGAATTATTAATTATTCAATTATGGCGTTAATTCAGTTAGAAAAAGGAGTCGTAGAAAACCCGGATTTAAACACTGAAGAAGCTACTGCTTTATATGATAAACATAGCAAAATTACGAAAGAATTGATGATGGATAAAAACCACGATTATGGAGAAGCCTGGAGAGACATGCGAGTGGCTAGTTTAACAGATTTAATTTTACAAAAATTATTACGCGTAAAGCAAATTGAGGATAATAAAGGCAAAACTATTGTTTCTGAAGGGATAGATGCTAATTATCAAGATATGATTAATTATGCTGTTTTTGCAATGATTCATTTGAAGTAATAATATTTAAATTTTTTAAAATTAGTTCTTTTTCGAGTCTTTTTTATCACAATAACTCACTTAAGGAAACAAATAAATTATGAAATTACTGATACAACTTGCTAGAATTTTAGTTGGGGGTTTGTTCGTGTTTTCTGGCTTTGTAAAGTTGGTAGACCCAATAGGTTCGCAATATAAGTTTCAAGAATATTTTTCTGAATCGGTCTTAAATATAGAGTTCTTAATTCCGTACGCATTGCCCTTTGCCATTCTATTGATAGTGGCAGAAATTCTACTAGGAGTGATGATTTTAATTGGTTACAAGTCAAAATTAACTGTTTGGAGTTTGTTTTTACTAACCCTTATTTTCTTATTTCTAACTTGGTATTCTGCGTATTACAATAAAGTAACAGACTGTGGCTGTTTTGGAGATGCCATCAAATTAAGCACATGGGAAACCTTTTATAAAAATGTAATTTTAATTGTGCTAATTGTTTTTTTATTGATAAAAGTAGCACATATAAAGCCGCTTTTTAAAGGGAAAATCCCCAAATTAATTACCTTTTTATCTTTAGCAGGTTTTTTGTTTATTGTGCAACATGTGTTGACACATTTACCCCTCATCGATTTTAGAGCCTATGCGATTGGTAAGAATTTACAGGATGGGATGCAATATCCCGAAGATGGGAGTATCGCTCCGGTTCATGATTTTATGTTAGAAGATGCACAAGCAGATTTAGCACCAGAATTATTGCAAGAGGAGAAACTATTGTTGGTTATTGTGTATAATTTAGCCAAAGTTGATGTAAATGGATTTCCAGCAATAAAAAAAATAACAACAAAAGCGATCAATAAAGGATACACAGTGTATGGAGTTTCTGCTTCATTTTCTGACGAATTAATGCTTGCTAAGGAAACATACAGTTTGCCTTTTGATTTCTTATTCTGTGATGAAACGACCTTAAAAACAATGATTAGAGCAAATCCTGGAGTCATGGTTTTAGACAAAGGGACTGTTGTTCAAAAGAAGCATTGGACCGATATTGATGAAATAAAATTATAATGAAACAAGTATTATTTGTTTTTATAGGGGGTGGATTTGGTAGCGTATTGCGATATGTTATTGGTAAATGGCTTAACAATACCCATAACGGAATTCCCTACGGTACTTTTACTGCCAACCTTTTAGGAAGTCTTTTCATAGGAATTATTTTAGGATATGCAGCAAAGAATGAAACGTTTACACAAAATCACATATTATTATTGGCAACAGGTTTTTGTGGAGGATTTACCACTTTTTCAACATTTGCTTATGAGAATCAGGTTTTCTTAAAGTCTGGAGATTTTACAAGCTTTGCCTTTTATACAATAGCTAGTTTTGTCCTCGGATTTTTAGCCGTTTTTGCAGGAATATACTTAGTCAAATTTATTTAATACGATATAATGAACGAATTTGTAACATATCAATCAGAGGACAACTTTGTAGTTATTACCATTAAAAATGGAAAAGCGAATGCAATCTCTCATGAGGTAATACATGGATTAAATAGAAGTTTAGACAAAGCTCAGCAAGAAAATAAAGTAGTCATTCTTACGGGTCAAAACGGAATTTTCTCCGCTGGTTTCGATCTAAAGGTAATGACAAAATCATCAGAATCAGCCAAAGAGCTCGTAATAAAAGGGTCTAAATTATCTTTAAGAATGTTGTCCTTTCCTCAGCCCATTATTGTTCTTTGTTCGGGTCATGCAATAGCAAAAGGTGCTTTTTTACTACTTTCTTCAGATTATAGAATTGGGGTAGCCGGTGATTTTAAAATAGGGTTAAACGAAGTGATGATTGGAATGACCATGCACCATGCAGGAATCGCTATTGCAAAAGCGCGTTTGTCTGAAGTGTATTTAAATAGAAGTGTTAATAATGCAGAAATTTACAATCCAAAAGAGGCAATAAAAGCAGGATTTTTAGATATGATTGTTCCAGAAAAGGAGTTGCTCTCAACAGCAATTAAAGTAGCGGAAATGTTTTCTAAGTTGAATAAAAAAGCACACTTTGAAACGAAGTTAAAAGTGAGAAAGACACACTTAAAAGACCTTGAAAAGGCTATTGATTTGGATAATACAATGGATATTTCTATAAACCCTTAATTTATCTGATTAAGAATACGAGTCTCTTTATTTTAGGACTTTATTTTTCCTGTTTAAAGATTCAGTATGAAAGATTCTTGCTCCACAAACACGTTTAGTTCTCTTTTAAGATAATGTGAACGGTCCTTATTCTCTCTCTAAAATAATAATAATAACACTTTTATGTTTTAAGGCGTTAAAATATTCCTCAGAAACTTTGGTAACATTTTTTTGTGCATTAACTTTGACGCTGATAACTTGTCAGGGAAAATGAATACAATTTTTGGAACAAAATGTTTTGTTCAAACCTTACAAAACAGATAATTTACGTTTAGTTTACAGAATTTAGAAAATGGATATAGTATTAAATGGTGTAGCGAATAAAAAAAATAGTCAGGAAATAACAATTTCAGGTTCTAAAAGTGAATCTAATAGATTGTTAATTCTTCAAAATTTATTCCCGGAAATTTCCATAGAAAATTTGTCAGATTCTGATGATTCTGTTCATATGCAACAGGCACTTTCTTCAACTGAAGAAATCGTAAATATTGGGCATGCAGGAACTGCAATGCGTTTTTTAACCTCTTATTTTGCTTCCAAAGAGGACAGAGAAGTTGTTTTAACAGGTTCTGAAAGAATGCAAAACAGGCCTATTGAAATTTTAGTAAACGCTTTAAAAGATCTAGGAGCGAATATTCATTACGAAGCAAAAGAAGGCTATCCCCCAATTCGAATTACAGGAAAAAAAATTACCAAAAAAAAGGTTCAGATACATGGAAATGTTAGCAGTCAATATATTTCCTCCTTATTACTAATTGCCTCAAAATTAGAAAACGGTTTAGAAATTGAATTGATTGGAAAAATCACCTCTGTACCTTATATTAATATGACCTTAAGCTTATTAAATCAACTAGGTATTGAAACAAAATTTGAAGGAAATAATATAAAAGTGATATCCAAGGACTCTATTGAAAAACAAACCATTGTTGTAGAGTCTGATTGGTCTTCGGCAAGTTATTTTTATTCAATTATTGCGCTTTCAGAGATTGGTTCAGAGATTACGTTGTCAGCCTACAAAAAAGAAAGTTTACAAGGAGATTCATGTTTAGTAGAAATCTATCAACACTTTGGAGTTGAAACTCTTTTTGATACGCATTCGATTCGCCTGAAAAAAACACAAAAAACTAAAAACAACATTTTAGAAATTGATTTAAAAAATGCTCCTGATATTGCTCAAACAATTGCGGTAACTTGTTTTGCTGAAAATATTCCGTGTAATTTAGTTGGATTACACACCCTAAAAATTAAAGAAACTGACAGGTTAGAAGCCTTGAAAGAAGAACTATCAAACTTAGGAGCTATAATCGCTGTTACTGAGCAAAGTTTACACTTAGAAACTTCCTCAGTAATACACGAAAATATAGCGATAAAGACGTATAATGATCATCGAATGGCAATGGCTTTTGCACCGCTAGCATTGAAAGTTCCTATTCAAATTTTAGATGCAGAAGTGGTTACGAAATCGTATCAAAAATTTTGGAATGATATGGAGCTCATGGGTATTAAAATTGAGAAACTGTAAATAAAACAGTCAAACACTTGACAACGCCTGTTTCGATGTCGTATATTTGCCCACTTTATAACAAATATACGTATGAAATTATCGCATTTTGAATTTGAATTACCTGAAGAGTTATTAGCTCAATACCCAACAGATCACAGAGACGAATCTCGTTTAATGGTTTTGAATAGAAAAGAAGGGACTATAGAACACAAACTTTTTAAAGATGTTATAAATTACTTCGACGAAGGGGATGTTATCATGCTAAATAACACCAAGGTTTTCCCTGCAAGAATGTTTGGTAATAAAGAAAAAACAGGTGCTAGAATTGAAGTTTTCTTGTTAAGAGAGTTAAATGCCGAAAACAGATTGTGGGATGTTTTAGTAGATCCCGCAAGAAAAATTAGAATTGGGAATAAGTTGTTTTTTGGTGAAGACGATAGCTTAGTAGCTGAGGTTATTGACAATACTACCTCTAGAGGAAGAACCCTACGTTTCTTATTTAGTGGTTCTTATGAAGAATTTAGAGCTAAATTGTTAGAATTAGGGCAAACTCCATTACCCAAAGCAATTAATAGAGAAGTAGAAGAGATAGATAAAGACCGTTATCAAACGATTTATGCAAAACATGAAGGGGCTGTCGCAGCTCCTACTGCTGGTTTGCATTTTTCTAAACACTTAATCAAGCGTTTGGAAATTAAAGGAGTCGAGTTTGCAGAAACGACGCTTCATGTTGGATTGGGTACATTTAGCCCCGTTGAGGTCGAAGATTTATCGAAGCACAAAATGGATTCCGAGCAAATTATTATTCCTGAAGCTTCGGCACATAAAATCAACAAAGCAAAAACTGAAAAAAGAAGAGTTTGCTCTGTAGGAACAACAGTAATGAGAACAGTAGAATCTTCAGTTTCATCTAAAAATGAATTGAATGCATTTGAAGGTTGGACTAATAAATTTATTTTTCCTCCTTACGAGTTTAGTATTGCAACGAGCATGATTACAAATTTACACACACCAAAATCAACATTGTTAATGCAAGCAGCAGCATTTGGCGGGTATGATTTTGTAATGGAAGCTTATAAAGAAGCGATCAAAGAAAAATATAGATTCTCTACGTATGGAGATGCGATGTTGATCATATAAATTTATTATTTAGATAGATAATAAACCTCGCAAGTTTCTTGTGAGGTTTTGTATTTTTGCAAGAGATGGAAGTAAAAAAAAGAGACATAAGAGCTTTGACCAAAGAACAATTACGAGATTTCTTTGTAGAAAATGGTGATAAAGCTTTTAGAGGAAATCAAGTTTTTGAGTGGCTTTGGAGCAAGTCTTTGTTCACTTTTGAAGACATGACGAACATTTCCAAGCAAACAAGAGAAATGTTAGAAGCCAACTTTGTTATCAATCATATCAAAGTAGACTCCATGCAAAAAAGCAAGGATGGTACAATAAAAAACGGAATTAAATTACATGATGGTTTTGTTGTAGAATCTGTGTTAATACCGACAGAGAAAAGAACAACAGCTTGTGTTTCTAGTCAGGTTGGTTGTAGTTTAGATTGTAAATTTTGTGCCACTGCACGTTTAAAAAGAATGCGTAATTTAAATCCCGATGAAATTTACGATCAAGTAGTAATCATAGATAAACAAAGTAGGTTATATCACAATCATAAACTAACAAACATTGTTTTTATGGGAATGGGGGAGCCTTTAATGAATTATAAAAATGTACTCAAATCCATAGAAATGATTACATCTCCCGAGGGTTTAGGAATGTCTTCAAAAAGGATTACGGTTTCAACTTCAGGAGTTCCAAAAATGATTAAAAAAATGGCAGATGAAGAGGTTAAATTTAATTTAGCAGTTTCTCTCCATTCAGCAATAGATGAAGTAAGAACCTCTATCATGCCGTTTAATACTACTTTTCCATTAAAAGACCTCAGAGCGTCTTTGGAATATTGGTATGAAAAAACAAATCGACCAATCACCTATGAATACATTGTTTGGAATGGAATTAATGACAGGAAAGAAGACATCGCGGCATTGGTAGATTTTTGTAAAGCAGTTCCTTGTAAAGTGAATTTAATAGAATACAATCCTATTGATGACGGAGAGTTTCAGCAAGCAAGCTCGTCAGTTATAAATAATTATATTTCTAATTTAGAAATGCACGATATCACAATCAATGTGAGAAGAAGTCGAGGAAAAGATATCGATGCTGCTTGTGGGCAATTAGCCAATAAATCGTAAGTGAATTTTTGCTAATTTTGTAATATAATAATTAGTTCGGTCAGATGAATTTCGTAGAGCAAATAAAACAACCAATAATTTCAGAAATAGAACTCTTTGAAGAGAAGTTTAAAGGAGCGATGTTGTCTAAAGTTCCTCTATTAAATAGAATTACCTATTACATTGTGCGAAGAAAAGGAAAACAAATGCGACCAATGTTTGTCTTTTTAGTTGCAAAAATGGTTTCTGATGGGGGCTTTGATGAACGAACTTACAGAGGAGCTTCTGTTGTTGAATTAATCCATACAGCGACCTTAGTTCATGATGATGTAGTTGATGAGAGTAATAGGAGAAGAGGCTTTTTCTCTTTAAACGCTATCTGGAAAAATAAAATTGCAGTTTTAGTTGGAGATTTTTTATTGTCTAAAGGATTGTTATTGTCGATCGATAATGAAGATTTCGATTTGCTAAAATTAATTTCTATTGCAGTTCGTGAAATGAGTGAAGGCGAGTTGCTTCAGATTGAAAAAGCAAGAAAGCTAGATATTACAGAAGAGGTTTATTTTGATATTATTCGTAAAAAAACAGCGACTTTAATTGCTGCTTGTTGTGGAATTGGTGCTGCTTCGGTAGGAGCAAATAAGGATACCGTTCAGCAAATGCGAAAATTTGGAGAATATATAGGCATGGCTTTTCAAATCAAAGATGATTTGTTTGATTACTATGACGGAAAAATTGGAAAACCGACAGGGATAGATATTAAAGAGAAAAAAATGACATTGCCCTTAATCTATACATTAAACACTTGTTCCTCTAAAGAAAAGTCTTGGTTAATCAACTCGATAAAAAAACACAATAGAGATAAAAAACGTGTAAAAGAAGTCATTGCCTTCGTAAAAGAAAATGGTGGAATTGAATATACGACCTCTAAAATGAATGATTACAAAAATAAAGCCATCGCAATTTTAGAAAATTATCCAGCTTCTGAATACAAAACATCCTTAATAAGGATGATTGATTATGTGGTAGAGAGGGAAATTTAATAATTATAGCTTTAAAAGTTCTTCTACAAATACTCTCGAATTTGATAGTCTAGGTACTTTGTGTTGGCCGCCTAGTTTGTTTTTTTGTTTTAACCAATTGTAAAAAAGCCCTTTTTTTGCTTTGTGAATTTTAGGAAGTATTAAGGTCATGTTTTTATAGCGTTTTGACTCATAATCTGAGTTGATCGCTTTTAAAGAATTATCTAAAATTTCCGTAAAAAAAGACAAACTTTCTGGCTCTTTTTCAAACTCAATAACCCACTCGTGTCCGCCTTTTTCTTTCCCTTCCATAAAGATAGGACAGACTGTAAACTCTTTAATAATAGCATCATTTTTTTTACAAGTAATTTTCAAGGCATCTTCTACATTTTCGATGTTTAATTCTTCACCAAACACATTAATATAATGCTTTGTTCTTCCTGTAATTTTTATGCGATAAGGGGCTAAAGATGTAAACCGTATGGTGTCTCCGATTAAGTAGCGCCACAAACCACCATTTGTAGTGATTACTAAGGCATAGTCTGTATTTTTTTTCACTTTAGAAATCGGAATGGCTTTCGAGTCTTCACCCTTATAATTAGACATAGGAATGAATTCATAGAAAATTCCATAATCTAACATTAACAAAAGTTCTTTGGAGTTATTTCTATCTTGAATCGCAAAAAAACCTTCTGATGCATTATAAGTTTCATAATAATGAAAATTTTCTTTTGGAATGATTTTCTGATATTGTTCTCTGTAGGGGTTGAAATTTACTCCTCCGTGAAAATACACCTCCAAATTTGGCCAAACTTCTAAAATATGTTCTTTTCCGGTTCTTTCTAACACTCGATGTAATAAGACCAACATCCAACTAGGGACACCAACGAGGCTGGTGATATTTTCGTTAATAGTTTCATCAATTATGGCTTCCATTTTAGTCTCCCACTCACTCATTAATGCAACCTCTTGACTTGGAGCAGAGCTAAAATCTGCCCATAAAGGCATGTTTTCTATGATAATTGCGGACAAATCACCGAAATAAGAATTGTTGTCTTTGTAAACATCAGAACTTCCCCCTAAACGCAAACTTTTACCAGTGAAAAGCTGTGTGTTTTGATTGTTGTTGATATACAAACACAACATGTCTTTACCTGCTTTCATGTGACAATATTCCAAAGCTTCGTCAGAAACAGGGATAAATTTACTTTTTGCGTTTGTAGTTCCACTTGATTTTGCAAACCATTTGATATCTGTCGGCCAAAATAAATTTTGCTCTCCTTTTCTAGATCTTTCAATGAGGGGTTCAAAACTTTCGTATTTCTGAATGGGAACATTTTCGGAAAAATCTGTGTAATTTTCGATCAATGAGAATTCTTTATCTATCCCAAATGTTGTGTTTTTAGCTTTGTTTATAAGTTTTAAAAGTAATTCTTCTTGAACATTTTCAGGATATTTTAAAAACAACTCAATCTGATGTTTTCGTTTCTTTAAAAACCAAGAAATTATAGAATTGATAATTTGAAACGCCATAGAAATTCGTAAATTTGTTAAGTTCGATTATAAAAGAAGATCCCTTTTAAATTGAAAACTAAAATAGTAAAATCTTTTCTATGAACTATCAAGGAGTTTTAAAAAAAATGTGGACAGAAAATGCTGATGAAATTCAGTATTATTTAGAGATGGAATCTGATTTTATCAATATGAATCAATTGTTAGATAAAGAAATAGGGATCAGCTTCATTACATATGAATGTTTAAATTGCCATTTAGAAAAGCAAATTTATAGACAAGGGTTCTGTAAGTCTTGTTTTTTTGATACACCCAATGCAGGTGATTGGATCATGAGACCTGAATTAAGTAAGGCGCATTTAGGAATAGAGGATCGGAATCTAGACTACGAAACATCCGTTCAGTTAACTCCTCACATTGTTTATTTAGCCAATTCCAGTAACGTAAAAGTTGGTGTTACAAGAAAGACTCAGGTTCCAACGCGTTGGATAGATCAAGGAGCACATGCCGCTATTGAAATTGTTGAAGTTCCCAACCGATATTTGGCAGGAATTACAGAGGTTGCCTTAAAAAATCATGTAGCTGATAAAACCAACTGGCGAAAAATGCTGAAGAATGACATTGAAGATGTAAATTTAATAGAATGGAGAGAAAAGTTAAAAGAATTTATACCAGATGAGGTCAAAGAGTTTGTTCTTGATCATAATACTGAAACCAATTTAAATTTTCCTGTCAAACAATATCCACTCAAACCTACAAGTTTAAATTTGGTAAAAACCCCAACATATAAAGGGAAGTTGGTGGGTATTAAAGGGCAATATTTACTCTTTGAAGATCAAACAGTTTTTAATGTTAGAAGTAATGAAGGATTGGTTATAAGCATTGATATATAATAGTTATGAAAATAATAAAACCTGTAAACGGCAACTACCCACAGATACCAAAAGATTGTTTTATTGCTGAAAACGCTACAATTGTGGGGGAAGTTTCTCTAGGATCAGAATGTAGTGTTTGGTTTAATGCCGTAATTCGTGGTGATGTTCACTATATAAAAATTGGGAATAAAGTGAATATTCAGGATGGCGCAGTCATTCATGCAACCTATTTGAAATCGCCCACAAATATAGGTAACAACGTTTCAATTGGTCATAATGCATTGGTTCATGGGTGTACAATTCACGATAATGTGTTGATTGGCATGGGAAGTATCATCATGGATGACTGTGTCATAGAATCTAATTCTATTATTGCAGCAGGTGCTGTTGTAACTAAAAACACACATGTAGAAAGTGGAAGTATTTATGCAGGAATACCTGCTAAAAAAGTAAAAGATATATCGCAAGAACTCATCTCGGGAGAGATTGATAGAATTGCTGATAATTACGTAAAATATGCCAGTTGGTATCAGGATTCGCCTTAATTGTCATATAATACTTGTTCTTCTTATTTCTTTTTTTTGTTCCTCAAAAAAGAGTTCTTTTCGTATCACACGTAAAATCGTATAAAAATAAAAAAGATTAAATTTGTCACAGATAAACCAATTTTAATATAGTAAATATGAAAAAATATTTGTGGTGTCTTTTATTGTTGCCAATGTTCAGCATTGCTCAAGACAGTATTCGTGTTGATATTAGCAACCCTCATGCAACAGTGTATACACACCTGTATTTTTTGCAATCGGATTCTTTCGATCCTCAGAAAGCAGCAAAAACAATTTTAGGACTCCCTGAAGAGCAGGCAATTAAAAAAGCAATTAAAATAAAACAAGTACTAGATGGTAAAGGTTTATATGTAGATGTAAATAAAATACCCGTAAATCCAAATCATAAAGATACCATTGGTTATTCTTCCTATTTTAAATACGTTTTGTTTCCTCAAAGAATGCCTCAGATCTATGTTGAAAAGATAGGAGATAAATGGTATTATTCATCCGAGACCATATCAAAAATAGAAAGTATTTACAAAGAAGTGTATCCCTGGTATGTTCAGAAATTAGAAAACTTAATTCCAGTTTCGGGCCACAAAAAAATATTGGGTATCGAGTTATGGCAGTTTATAGGTTTTTTAATCCTATTGACTCTGGGATATTTTATCTTTTTAATCGTAAAAGGAATTGCTTTTTTCGTCTTAAGAAGAATTCAACAGCAAATTACAAAAAACACCAATTTAGAGGTAAATAAAGTGTTAAAGCAATTGGCACATCCAATAAGCCTATTAGTAGGAGTCGCTTTTATAGATAAACTCTTTCCTTCGCTTCAATTTGGATTGCCTGTGAATACCTGGGTATTTTTGTGTTTGAATATAGCCAAAACGGTATTTTGGATTTATGTTTTCCTAAAGCTAGTGAAAGTTGTCATGTTTATTTATGGACAGTTTGCTGAAAAAACACACGGTAGATTAGATGACCAGTTAGTTCCCATATTGCGCAGTTTCTTTACTGGGCTAGTGATTGTAATTGGTCTTTTTAGACTGTTGATTCTCTTTGGAGTTGATGCTGCAACAATGTTAGCAGGAGCAACAATTGGTGGTTTAGCAGTTGCCTTGGCATCTCAAGACACCGTTAAAAACTTAATTGGAACCATCATGATTTTTCTTGACAAACCCTTTCACATAGAAGATTGGATAGAGGCAGGAGAGGTTGTAGGAACTGTAGAAAAAGTTGGTTTTAGATCTACAAGTGTTCGTGCTGCAGATACTTCAGTTTATCAAATTCCTAATAGTAAATTGTCTGAAATCGTAATTAATAATAAAGGGTTAAGATTGTTTAGAAGATACAATACTAATTTAGGTTTGCGTTATGACACCCCTCCAGAATTAATTGAAGCTTTTGTAAAAGGAGTTAGGGAAATTATAATTGCACATCCAGAAACTCGTTCAGATTCTTTTAATGTTGAGTTTACAGGATTTGGAGATTCTGCTCTGTTAGTAATGGTAAATGTGTACTTTAAAAGCTTGGCATGGGGTATTGAGCAATCCTCAAAACACAGATTACACATAGCTATTGTAAAACTAGCCAAAGGATTGGGTGTAGATTTTGCCTTTCCATCGACTACGGTCACCATAGAACAATTTCCAGAGAAAAAAGGAATAAGTCTCAAATATGATGTTAATTCAGAAAGAATTGACACTGTCATTAAGAAGGTAGTAACCAACTTTACGGAAGAATTTTCTAATTAGCAATTTTTGAGAGAAAATGATCTCTCTGTATCAACCTTACTTTAAAATTTTAAAAGGTAAAAAAGAGCTCATCAATTAAGATGAGCTCTTTTTTTGTTTTAGAGTATTCAATACATTTTTAAATGGAAATATATTCGAGTCAATTAAATAAATTGACTGTTATTATTTTCAGATAATTAAATTAGTAAGCTCTTGTATTATTTCCTTCGTAAAAGTTTATGTATGCTTGGTTTACTACTCTCTTTCCGCCGGGTGTAGGGTAATTTCCGGTAAAATACCAATCACCTAAATTCTCAGGACATGCAGTATGTAACCCTTCAATAGATTGATAAATAACTTCTATCGATGCTTTAATATCTTCTGTCTTTAACATTTCTGCAATCTTTTTTGAGATTTCTTCAGCTGAAAAAGGAGAGTATATTTCTTTTACGTGATTTACAATTTCTATATCTATTTTAGACTCTTGCTCCTTACATTTTTTATAAACATCCTCAACAATATGGTATTGATTTGTGTCTTTAAGAAGTTCTAAAGCTGCTTTGAAAGCAATGAAAGCATCAATTCTAGCCATGTCTATCCCATAACAATCTGGGTAACGAATTTGTGGTGCTGAAGAAACGATCACTATTTTTTTAGGACTCAGTCTATCTAATATTTTGATAATACTTTTCTTTAGGGTTGTTCCTCTAACAATACTATCATCAATAATAACGAGGTTGTCAGTAGGTTTTACAACTCCATAGGTAACGTCATAAACATGTTCCACCAAATCATCTCTACTACTATCATCGGCAATAAAGGTTCTTAATTTTGCATCTTTAATTGCAATTTTCTCAAAACGAGGTCTTTCAGATAAAATTTCAGTAACTTTTTCTGCAGATAAATTTTTTCCTCCAGTTAAAATCTTGGTGGTTTTTTGTTTGTTTAAGATATCTTCAGCAGCTTCGGTCATTCCATAAAAAGAAGTCTCTGCTGTGTTTGGGATGAAAGAAAAAACAGTATTTGAAATATCACTATTGATGGCGTTTAAAACTTTTGGAAAAACTAGTTTTCCGAGATTTTTTCGTTCCTCGTAGATACTGGCATCACTCCCTCTAGAAAAATAAATACGTTCAAAAGAACAGGCTAATTTTTCTTTAGGTTCATTGACGAGTTCTATCGATGTTTGTCCACTTTTTTTGATAATTAAAGCATGACCTCTTTCTAATTCTTTTATGGTGTCAATTTTTACATTGAAAACTGTTTGAATAACGGGTCTTTCTGACGCCACAACAACCACCTCTTCGTCTTCATAAAAGTAGGTAGGTCTAATTCCATTAGGATCTCTCAAGACAAAAGCATCTCCGTGCCCAACGATACCCGCCATAGCATACCCACCATCCCAGTTTTTGGAAGATCTTTTTAATACTTTTTTTAGACTCAAATTTTCTTCAATAAAAGGAGAAGCATTTCTTTTATTAAATCCTTTTTCTTTTGCTTTCTGATATAGTTCAGCCACTTCATCCTCTAAAAAATGACCGATTTTTTCCATTACAGTTACGGTATCTGTAAACTCTTTTGGGTGCTGACCTAACTCAACCAATTCTTCTAACATTTGTTTAGAATTTGTCATGTTAAAATTACCCGCTACGATTAGGTTTTTATGTCTCCAGTTACTTTGACGTAAAAAAGGGTGAACACTTTCTATGCTGTTTTTTCCAAAAGTTCCATAACGAACGTGTCCTAAAAATAGATTTCCAACATAAGGCATATGTTCTTCTTGCCAAGCAACATCGTCTTTTTTATCAGGGTTTTGCTCCAAAACACCATTCAAACGGTCATTTATTTGACCAAAAACATCTTGTATCGGTTGTGATTTGTTAGAACGAACTCTACTAATATACCTTGTACCTGGTTCTACATTAATTTTAACACTCGCAAAACCAGCGCCATCTTGGCCACGATTGTGCTGTTTTTCCATTAATAAATACATTTTATTTATTCCATAAAAAGCAGAACCGTATTTATCTTTATAAAATTGTAATGGTTTTTTTAATCGAACAAGTGCAATTCCACATTCGTGTTTGATAGCATCACTCATTTGTATTTGTCATTTTTTGTTATTGTAAAAAAAAATCCGCAGACAAAACTGCGGATTAAAATTAAGATATATTTATATCAAATTGTGTTAATTCTTTAAAAGCTTCTAGACGATCTTTAACTTCTATATTTGTTAGCTCTTGTAGGCGTTCTGTACCAAATTTCTCTACACAGAAAGAGGCCAAATTAGAACCATAAATAATTGCACTCTTCATATTTTCAAAAGAAATATTTCCTGTCTTTGATAGGTATCCACAAAAACCACCTGCAAAGGTGTCTCCAGCACCAGTTGGGTCAAATACTTCTGCTAGAGGCAAAGCAGGTGCATAAAACATGTTTTCGTTATTAAATAACAAAGCACCATGTTCTCCCTTTTTAATAACTACATATTTTGGTCCCATTTCATGGATTTTTTTTGCCGCATTAACTAGTGAGTATTCTCCAGATAATTGGCGAGCTTCCTCATCATTAATCGTAATTACATCCACTCTTTTTAGAACAGTGTGTAAATCTTTCAAAGCAATGTCCATCCAGAAATTCATTGTATCTAGAACGACTAGCTTTGGTTTTTTTGTCATTTGATCTAGAACAGATGCTTGTGTTAAAGGGTGTAAGTTTCCTAACATTACGATGGCAGCATCCTTAAATTCATCGGGAACAACAGGTGTAAAATTTTCTAATACATTTAATTCTGTAATCAAAGTATCTCTTGAGTTCATATCATTATGATACTTACCACTCCAGAAGAACGTTTTTCCTTCTTTAATAATTTCGATTCCTTTGGTGTCGATTCCTTTGGAATTCATCATTTCTATATGAGATGATGGAAAATCTCCACCAACCACAGAAACAATTCCTGTTTTTACTCCAAATTGACTTGCCGCTAAGCCTACAAAAGTTCCAGAGCCACCTAGTATCTTATCTGTTTTTCCAAAAGGGGTTTCAATGGCATCAAATGCGACCGTACCTACTGCTAATAATTTATTCATATACAGTTAAAACCTTCTATTAAGAAGGGATTTCATGTGTTAATCAGCATACTATATGATTGATTAACAAAATTAGTATTCTATTTACTTTATCTTTAACAAAGCGATTTTAATGCTTTTTTATCGTATTTTTACCTTTTTAAAAGACATCATATACTATCGCAAAAATAAGTTTTAAAAATGACTATCAAAGAAATACAACAAGAAATTATTGAGGAGTTTTCTATGTTTGATGATTGGATGGATCGTTATGAATATATTATTGATTTAGGAAAATCATTACCAATAATTAACGACAAGTTTAAATTAGATGAAAATTTAATAAAAGGTTGTCAGTCTAAAGTTTGGCTCTATTCTGAGTTAGAAAATGAGACGATAAAATATTCTGCAGATAGTGATGCCATTCTCACAAAGGGTATAGCAGCACTCCTATTGCGAGTGTATTCTGGTCAGAAGCCTGCAGATATTTTAACGACAGAAACAAATTTTATTGATGAAATTGGACTAAAGGAACATTTGTCTCCTACCAGAGCAAATGGTTTGGTTTCGATGATCAAACAAATAAAACTATATGCAATTGCTCAGCAAACAAAATTAGTAAATTAAGCGTTTAAAAATGACAGATAAACAATTAGAAGAAATAGGAGATAAAATCGTAGGTGTTTTAAAAACGATATACGATCCAGAAATACCTGTAGATATTTATGAATTAGGGTTAATTTATGATGTTTTTGTATCAGAAGAAAACAATGCAAAAATACTAATGACTTTAACATCTCCAAATTGTCCTGTTGCAGAAAGTTTGCCCGTAGAGATTGAAGACAAAGTAAAAACCTTGAAAGAAATTGAAAATTGTGAAGTTGAAATCACCTTCGACCCAACCTGGACTCAAGAAATGATGAGTGAAGAAGCGAAACTAGAATTAGGGATGCTTTAAATTTATGTATCAAATAAAATGGCAGAAGAAATTATAAATAGAATCTCAAATAGTAAATTAAAAACCTTTGATCTAGAAGAAATTTATCCAGAGGGGAAAAGAGTTGTATTTGATATTAAAGATTGGTTATTTCAAGAATTGATTTTAAAAGAGAAAGACTTTAGAGCCTCGGTAAAAAACCATGATTGGTCTCAATATAAAAATTCTTTTGTTGCTATTTCTTGCTCTGCAGATGCGATTATTCCTTCATGGGCATTTATGCTAGTCGCTTCAGAATTGACTTCTTTTGCAAATAAAGTAGTTATTGGAAATTTAGAAGTATTGGAAACAACCATTTATCAGGAGTTAATTAGTTTCATAGATTTTAAAGACTACATCGATCTTCCTGTGATTATTAAAGGATGTTCAAATAAGCCGATACCAGATTCAGCCTATGCCTTTTTAATAGAAAAATTACAACCCATTGCAAAATCTATTATGTTTGGCGAAGCGTGTTCGACTCTCCCTATTTATAAAGCAAAAAAATAGTTTTATTTCAGTTTAATGAAACCATATTTAATTTTATAGAATGAGAAAAATAGTATTGCTATTCTTATTTCTTATTTCTTCTTCCTTATTCGCGCAACAAAAGAAAAAGGATAGTTTGCCAATTCCCTTATGGAAAATTCATGGTAGATTTACGTTTATCTTTAATCAATCTTCATTTACCAACTGGGCTTCTGGTGGAGAAAACACAATTGCAGGAGACTTAAATATCAATTATGATTTTAATTATAAGAAAAAGCTTATTAACTGGGATACTAGAATTTTAACAGGTTACGGATTAAGTTATGTAAGTGAAAAAGGATATAGAAAAACAAACGATCGTCTAGAAATAAATTCTTTATTTGGAATAAGATCGAGAGAAAAAAATTGGTTTTTTTCTAATTTCATCAATTTTAAAACACAATATACAAAAGGTTATAATTACAGCGAATCGTCTAATGAGTTAGTTTCAGCTTTTTTTTCACCTGCATATTTGAGTTTAGGTCCCGGTGTATTGTGGAAAAAATCTGATAATTTAAACCTAAATATAGCTCCAGCTTCAGCTAGATTTACTTTTGTTGATGACGATTTTTCAGGAAAATTTGGGGTAGCAAAAGGGGAAAACGTAGCTTTTAGTTTGGGATTCAATTTATCTGGATATTACAAGTTGAGTATCATGGATAATATAGAGATGGAAAATATAATAACGATCTACTCTGATTATTTAAACAAGCCGAAAAATATAGATATAGAGTACCAAGTCAACATTCGGTTCAAGGTAAATAAGTTTGTTAAAATGCATCTTACCGCACACACGATCCTAGATGATAATGCTTCCGGTAACGCTCAGTTTAGAGAATTATTTGGACTGGGATTAAATTATAGTTTTCATGAAAAGAAGGTTTATAAAAACCTCTAAAATTAGGCATCTTCTCCCTTGTATTCATAATACAAAAAGTCATTATAAGGAAAACGTTGTGTATGAATTTTTTTAACTTCTTCATAAGTTTCCTCTTTAAAATTCTCTAGGTTTTTTTTGTTTAGGGCAGAAATAAAGATGGATGCTACGTCATAATCGTTCATCCAGGTTTTTTTCCAGTCTTGAAGTGTAAAATGTTTTTTCTCTTTTTCTGTAACAATATCATCTTCTTCTATGGTTTCATGAGCATAGGCATCGATCTTATTAAACACTAATAAAGAAGGCTTGTCTGCGCATTTTATATCATTTAAAATTGAATTTACAGAGGCTATGTGATCTTCAAAATTAGGGTGAGAAATATCTACAATATGCAGTAGTAAGTCTGCTTCTCGAACCTCATCTAAGGTAGATTTAAAAGACTCTACGAGTTGTGTTGGTAGTTTTCTTATAAAACCAACAGTATCGGTTAATAAAAATGGAATGTTCTTAATCACTACTTTTCTAACGGTGGTATCTAAAGTTGCAAATAATTTATTCTCTGCAAAAACATCACTCTTGCTAATTACATTCATCAAAGTAGATTTACCAACATTTGTATACCCAACTAAGGCAACTCTAACCATTTTTCCACGGTTTTTTCGTTGCACAGCCATTTGTTTATCAATGGTCAGTAATTTCTTTTTTAACAGTGTGATTTTCTCGCGGATAATACGTCTGTCTGTTTCTATTTCAGTTTCTCCCGGACCTCGCATTCCAATTCCTCCTTTTTGTTTGTCAAGGTGTGTCCAGAGTCTTGTTAAACGGGGTAATAAGTATTGACATTGCGCCAATTCAACTTGTGTTTTAGCGGAACTTGTTTGTGCTCTTTGTGCAAAAATATCTAAGATAAGATTGGTTCTGTCTAAAATTTTACAATCCAAAACTTTTTCTATATTTCGTATTTGAGCTGGGGATAATTCATCATCAAAAATAGCTGTACCGATAGTGTTTGATATTATATAGTCTCTTACTTCTTCTAATTTACCAGCTCCTAAAAAAGTTTTAGGATTGGGTTTTTCCATCTTTTGTACAAAACGTTTTACGGCGACTCCTCCAGCAGTCATTGTTAAAAACTCTAATTCATCTAAATATTCTGTAGATTGAATTTCATCTTGTTGCTGAGATATTATTCCGATTAAAATTGCTTTTTCAGAGGTAACTTTACGTTGGTCTATCATAGATTGCAAAAATACGAAGATTTGATTTGAAAAAACACAAAAAAAAACGCCAATACAAATTGGTTTTGTTTTATTAATGTGGATATAAACAAGGAAAATTAATTTTTATCTTGTTGATTAAATGCGTCTCTTAACTTTTGATCATTTAAAATATACTTTTTATACTTACCATCTCTGTACCTGTAATAAATAAAAAAAGGCATGAATAAAAAAGAAAAGTAAAATACCCCCAGACCCATAACAATTTCTGCTTTTTCGTGTCCAGTATTACTTAAATAGATCCCAACTGCCATCCAAACTAAAAAGATAACAAACATTATTTTTAACGCTAATTTCATTGTGTAAAATTACAAAAGTTATCTGTTTAATTTCTTTTTTTATTCAAATGAACGTGATTTCTTTAGCATGCTACTATTAAAGTGGTAATTGCATTTTTAATTCAGATAGTACTCATAAAACGACTGCGTTTTGAATCAATTTTATATTTTTGAAAATTAATATGAGCATAGGTTAAATCACGGTAGCTATTTTTACTATTTTCCAGACGCGTATCTAAATCTTATAAGAAACATATACAATGCCAACTACGAAACAATTTCAAATACAACACTTCAATAATACGTTAAATTTATATGCTTCTGAAGAAAAACAATATACCTCTAGTTGGTTTATGGATTTTGGGAAGTTTGGTTCTGAACTCATCAATTCTGAAAGGAAAAAAATATATTCAATCAACAAAAAGTTTAAATTTTGGAAATGGAAAATGGTTTACACAATCAGAGATCGTTCTGAGGATGTACTAGAACTAATTTCTTTAAACAATAGAAAAACAATCTATTCAATTGAGGTAGATCAAGTGATTTATGTTGTAAAGGTTCACTATAAAAAGAAAATATCTGTTTTTAAAAATGGAAATAAAATTGCTGAATTCGATGCGTCTATTTTAGATGAAAATCAATACCACACTACGCACCTTTATCTTTTAGATGTCAATGATTTGGAGATGTGTTTTTTGTTGTTTTCTTGTTTGAAAATTGGAGAAACAGAACAAAATTCAAAAATAGTTTTGTCCAGTCAAAAACAACTCGAAATAAACGAAGAACCTTGGGTTTAGGTCCTTCACATTAAAGTTTTACACCCCTAAAATTTGAGGTAAAAACTGTAATAATAATAATAAAAGCATGACAGCGAATGAAATTATTAGAGGTTTCCAGATTTCTTTCTTTTGGTATGCAAGCTTATTGCCCAAATTTTTATTCCAAAAAAATTCTGATAAAATAGCATACCCAATCATATTGAACAATAGGGTGACAAAAAACATCTTAGGAAGATAATTCAAAAGTATTGCCGAAATCGTAGTATATGCAATTCCAAAAAAAAGCACTTGATTTCTTGCCACAGGTTTGTTCATTTCTTTTAAATTTTGCATCAATAAAAGAACTCCGAATATTGTTGAAAAAAAAAGAGTAAAACCTTGTATGGCTCTTTTTGAATACAAATGAGGTAAAAGCATTTCTCTAGAGAGGTGCTCATTGTGGTCAATTGCTTTTTCAACGGGTTGAATTGCATCACTCTCTTTAAAAGTGTCTTTATACAAATCATCAGTTTTCTGAATCAAATTTCGAACTTCCATTTCCCAAACTACCGCTTGAATGGCTTCTTGGTTATAGTCGTTCTTTTCCTTAAGAATAATTTCTAACTCTTTGTTAGATTTTAAACTCATGATTTTTGTAAAACTGTTTGCGTTCATTTTATAATGTATTCAACTGTAATTAGTTCACTAGTATCCCTTGATAATATTGTTATTTAACACTTAATAAGTCAGTTCCTAAATAACGATTGTCTTTGTTGTAATACCAATCTCTTGTTTTTGGCATTTTAATTTCTTGAATTATTTCAAGACCAGAAAGTAAAATAAATTCTCCACTATTTTCTTCTTTTTTAAAAAACTGATAAGCCTCCATTTCATAATTTTTTGGATTGAAATAAAAAAACCAACGATCTTTCCCTACGTTTTCATCATAGGTCACTTTTAAAACCCAATATTCTTTTCCGTTAAATATTTTTTTTGCTACTTTTTGATGGACAATAGTTCCTTCATCTTTTAATTTCATTGGAAGTCCGTATAAAAAAGTATAGTAGTCTTTATATAAGTTTGCACGCTTGCATGTTTTTTTAGGATCGTTGGATGGATTCTTGTTTCCACCGACAACCTTTGAACAAATTCCCTTGTTTACAGTATATTCTTCGGTACTAGCATCTTTATAAGATTTTATATAGAAGTACTCTTTTGGTAAATTAATACGGATTTCGCTTTTTCTCTTTATTTGATCAGGAGTTTTCATCGTTACAAATAATTCTCCATTAAAAGTTTTCCAATTTCCTTTTGGATCATGAAAATGAATTGCTTTTTCTAGTAATTGATTGCCCGTTATTTGTTGAGAAAAAGCAGCGATTGATAGCAATAGAAATAAAAAAAGTACTTGTTTTTTCATGCGTTAAATTTAATAAAAAATCCCGCACTTGCGGGATTTTAAATTTATGCTTGAATGTCCGATTTTAAACTTAATTCCTTGAGTTGATGTTCGTCTAAAAATGCAGGTGCATCGATCATCACATCACGACCTGAATTGTTTTTTGGAAAGGCAATAAAATCTCTAATGGTTTCCTGACCTCCTAAAATTGCAACCAATCGATCTAGTCCAAATGCCAAACCACCATGAGGTGGAGCTCCATATTCAAAGGCATCCATTAAGAATCCAAATTGTGCTTTTGCTTCCTCTTCAGTAAACCCTAAATGACGTAGCATTGTCGCTTGAATGTGTTTATCATGAATACGAATTGAACCACCGCCAATTTCATTTCCATTGAGCACTAAATCGTATGCATTTGCCTTCACATCTCCTGGGTTGGTATCTAATAATTCCATTTGTCCTGGTTTTGGAGATGTAAAAGGATGGTGCATCGCATGGTAATGACCTGTTTCTTCATCCAATTCTAATAATGGGAAATCAATAACCCATAGAGGAGCAAACACTTTTGGATCTCTCAATCCTAAACGTTCTGCTAATTCCATTCTTAATGCAGATAATTGGGCTCTAACTTTATTGGTTTTACCCGACAATATACAAATCAAATCTCCTGGTTTTGCATTAGTAGTTGCTGCCCATTGAGCCAAGTCTTCTTGTGTGTAAAATTTATCTACGGAGGATTTAAAAGATCCGTCCTCATTTACCCTACAATAGACCATCCCTAAAGCGCCAACCTGAGGCCTTTTTACCCAGTCAATTAATTTATCTATTTCTTTTCTTGTGTATTTATTTCCGCCGGGAACAGCAATTCCTACCACCAATTCAGCATTGTTAAAAACACCAAATTCTTTATGTTGCGCCACCGAGTTTAACTCGCCAAATTTCATTTCAAATCGAATATCTGGCTTGTCATTTCCATATAATCTCATTGCGTCATCGTACAATATTCTTGGGAATGTTGTCACATCAACTCCGTTTATTTCTTTTAATAAGTGACGCGTCAATCCTTCAAAAATTGTTAAAATATCTTCTTGTTCCACAAATGCCATTTCACAGTCAATTTGTGTGAATTCTGGTTGTCTGTCTGCACGTAAGTCTTCATCTCTGAAGCATTTTACGATCTGGAAATATTTATCCATTCCACCAACCATTAGGAGTTGTTTGAATGTTTGTGGAGATTGAGGTAAAGCATAAAATTGACCTTCATTCATTCTTGAAGGAACAACAAAATCTCGAGCGCCTTCTGGGGTAGATTTTATTAAATAAGGAGTTTCTACTTCTATAAATTCTTGATCAGACAAGTATTTACGAACCTCCATAGAAACTTTATGGCGAAAGATTAAACTGTCTTTTACCGGATTTCTTCTGATATCAAGATACCTATATTTCATTCTGATATCTTCTCCACCATCTGTTTTATCTTCTATTGTAAATGGGGGAGTTAAGGCTTCATTTAAGATTTTTAAAGAAGCAACTAGTACTTCAATATTCCCTGTTGATATTCGGGTGTTTTTAGATTCGCGTTCAATAACAGTTCCTGTTACTTGTATTACAAATTCTCTTCCTAAAGATTTTGCTTTTTCTATCATTTCCTTTGAGGTACGCTCTTCATCAAAAATCAATTGCGTAATTCCATAACGATCGCGTAAATCTACCCAAACCATAAAACCTTTGTCACGAGATTTCTGAACCCATCCGGATAAGGTTACTTCTGTGTTTATATGCGCTGCTCTTAATTCGCCGCAAGAATGACTTCTGTACATTTTTTATCTTTTAATGAGCTACAAAATTAAACATTTTCAATTGAATAATAATATTTTGTGGGTTCATTTCTAAACAGAAACCTGCTGTTTTTCTAAGCTGCTTTTATTTTATAATAAAGTGTCCCGATAATTGCTGTAATTGCGAGTGTATAATCCGTACAATTCTTTGTAAATTTGTTTTTATGAGTGTTATTAATCTTCAAGAGAAGTTTCAGTTGTTTTCAGACTATTGGTCTCCTAAAAAAGTAGGTGAATTAAACGGGCAACAAGTTTTATTAGCAAAGATAAAGGGCGAATTTGTTTTTCATAAACACGATCATGAAGACGAACTTTTTATGGTCGTCAAAGGATCACTGGATATTGAATTAACCAATAAAACAGTTACGTTACAGCAAGGCGAATTTTACATCGTTCCAAAAGGGGTGTTGCATAAACCGATTGCGAAAGAAGAAGTTCATCTTTTATTATTCGAACCACTTTCTACAAAACACACAGGAGATATTATTTCAGATATTACTTTAGAAACCTATGAATCTATTTAATTTATGAGTAAGTTATATTTAGTACCCACCCCAATCGGGAATCTAGAGGACATGACATTTAGAGCAATTCGTGTTTTAAAAGAAGTCGATTTTATTTTAGCAGAAGATACGCGAACAAGTGGGAAGCTATTAAAACATTTTGAGATTATGACTCAAATGCATAGCCACCACATGCACAATGAACATCGTTCTATTGAAGGTATTTTAAACCGATTAAAAAATGGAGAAACCTGTGCATTAATATCAGATGCTGGAACTCCTGCAATTTCAGATCCTGGTTTTTTATTAACGAGAGCTTGTGTCGAAAATAAGATAGAAGTAGACTGTTTGCCAGGGGCTACAGCTTTTGTTCCAGCCTTGGTCAATTCTGGTTTGCCAAATGAAAAATTTGTTTTTGAAGGTTTTTTACCTGTTAAAAAAGGAAGACAAACACGGTTGTTATTTTTAGCCAATGAGCATAGAACAATGATTTTTTATGAATCGCCTCATAAATTATTGAAAACACTCGGTCATTTTGTTGAATATTTTGGAACAGATAGAGTTGTTTCAGTGTCTAGAGAACTTACAAAAATGTTTGAAGAAACGGTCAGAGGAAGTGCCTCTGAAGTGTTAGCTCATTATGAATCAAAACCTCCAAAAGGAGAAATTGTAATCGTAGTAGAGGGAAAGAAGTAGGTCTTTTTAAGGGATTTATTTACAGAAATGCTAAACAAATCTTTTAACAAGAGTGTTTAATTTTTTTTAGCAATTATTTTTTTTAAGTTTTTGATTCGATCACTTAACTCTGTGTTTTTGTCATTTAGTTCATGAAATGAATTTATTAGCAAAGGAATCAATCCCTGATAGTTCACAGCAAGCATTTTATTTTTATCCATCGTTACAAGTTGTGGAAAAATCTTTTTCACATCTTGTGCTAAAACACCCATTTTTATTCCTTGAGACTGCTCTTTAAACAAGGTGTATTTTTTTGGCTGTATTTTTAAAATCATTTTCAATGCAGGGCCAAAAGAGGTAATATGATTTTTAACTCTAGAATCGGAAGTAGTGATGATTTCGGCATTAACAGATAATTTCCCATCCTCTAAAGTAATTAGATTAGTAGCTGAGTTAAGGCCAATTATTGAATCATTCATGAATATTTCCCCCACAGATATTGATCCCCCAGTAAGTTTCATTAAAACATCTGTTGCTCCAAACGTATAGTCTTGAGAAAAACTACAGAATGAAGTTAGAAAAAGGATTAGTGTCTGATATTTTATATTCATGATTTTAGTTATTTACATGTTTTTTCTAGCATGGATAATTGGCTTTCCAGTTCTTTATAATTTTCATTTTGTTCTTTTAGAGCATTAATTAATACAGGTATCAATGCTTGATAATTTACAGCAAGCATCCCATCTTTCCTTGTATTTACTATTTCAGGAAATACTTTTTGAACGTCTTGTGCCAATAAGCCAATTTTCTCTTTTTGTTCCTTGTCTGCTAGCATCGTATATTTCTTTGCTTCAATTTGTAATAAATTCATAAGGGTTGGCTCAAGCGCTGTGATATTAGATTTTAGCCGAGCATCTGAGGAAACATAAATATCTCCCGCTACTATAAGTGATCCATTTTCAAGTGTAATTAAATCCGTATCGTCACTATGACCGATGGTTTTTTCGTTAAATACTAAGTTGTCTATAATTAATGATCCTGTGTTTATGGTTCCAGAGGTGGTTAATGAATTTACTATAATTGTATCTGGATATAATTGAATTCCTTGACTCATAATGTTTTCTGAGAGTGCTGTACTTGTTCCATTATAAATCGCTGAGCTGGATGCCGGATTCACTTTTAAAATTTCAGACCCATCTGGTATGCCAGAAAGAGGTATTCCCAGTGTGGTTATTAAGCCATTCGTCGATATAGAATTGGGTGTGGTAGAAGATAGGGTTGCGCTACCTCCAGAGAGGCTGTATACAAAGTCTGTTGTCTCAAGAGGACCAGATGATTCTGAAGAGGTATACAGTATTTCACTCGCGGTAATAGTTACAGTTGAATTATTAACGGCTAATTGCACTGCGTCAAAGCCAGGGATAACAATGTTTAGAGAACTAGTGTTGTTGCTTTGTGATGTTTCCATCTCCATTCCAGCAGCGTTAAAAATTGAGTTTGCAACAGGGCTTACTGTTAGGATTTCTTCTCCAGAAGAAGCGCCAGATAATCCAATACCCAATATCCATTTAGTTTGTGAAGTTTTAAAAATACTGGTTGGAGTAGAGCTAGAGAGTGCAGCATCGCCCCCAGAAATACTAAAAATAAAATCGGTAGCTTCCAAATCACCAGAGGCACCATTTGTATTATATACATTTGAGTCTGTTGTTACCGTTATGTTGGTATTGTTGCTTGTTAGGGATACACTATTTATTTTTGGGGGCGCTATAAATTCATATACATTAACGCTTCCTACATTGTTCCCAACCGCTATTTTAGAGCCATTATCACTCATTGATACCGCAATACCAGCATAGTGGTAAGCAGCTTCTCCATCAATATCGCTTCCTAACTGATTCCAAGATCCTTCGGAGTATTTAAAGACGCGAGTATGGCCTGAATAAGAACCGTTTCCGCTATTTAGATACGCTCCAATAGCAACTCTTGTTCCATCATTGTTCATTGATACGGCAATTCCTGAATAGTTTGTAGCTGTCTCTCCATCTATGTCATTTCCTAATTGTATCCATGCACCACTAATGTATTGATATATTCTAGTATGTCCTGAATTACCTCCATTTCCATCATTCTCATTCGCTCCAATAGCGACCTTAGTTCCATCATCGCTTATCGATACGCTAATTCCTGAATTATCATCCCTTGCTTCTCCATCAATATCACTTCCCAACTGTGACCATGCTCCGTTGTTGTATTGATAGACCCGAGTATGTCCTGAATCTCTTCCGTTTCCATCATTACTATCCGCACCAATAGCAATGATGGTTCCATTACCGTTCATAGAGATGGAAGTTCCTGAATTGTCATTTACCGTTTCTCCTTCAATATCCCCTCCTAATTGATTCCAAGTTCCATTAGCATATTGATACACTCGTGTATGACCTGAGTCTATTCCACTACTATTATAGGGAGAGGCGATCCCAACGATAGTTCCATCATTACTCATGGATAAATTAATCCCTAATTGGTCATCAGTTTCTCCATCAATATCCCCTCCTAATTGATTCCATGAATTATTTTCATATTTGTACACTCTTACATGACCTGCATTATTCCCATTATCCTCATTTCCTTTTGCCCCGATAGCAACGATTGTTCCATCATTACTGATGGATACAGAAGTCCCCGAGGTATCACCAGGATATTCTCCCAAAATATCATTTCCTAATTGACTCCAAGCACCGTTGGTATATTCAAAGACTCTTACGTGACCTGCGTTCTCACCACCGATATCGTTGTGAGAACCCCCTATAGCGACCCTAGTACCGTCATTGTTTATCGACAAGGCTCTCCCAAAGGATTCATAAGGAGAATCTCCAGAAATTGTACTACCAAGTTGTATTTGAGAAAATAAGAGGTAGGGGATTATAAGAATGATTAGAAGTATGATTTTTTTCATTGCGCTATTTTTTACTTCTAAAATAAAATTAATTTTAATTGTTTTTTTTAAAAACAATTAAAAATCGACAAGGAGATTGTTTTAAACAGTTAATAATAATGATACACAAATGATCTTGAAATAATAAGTTTCAGTTTTGACCTCAGATAGTATAGAAAAGTAGCATATAGAAATGATCGGTTGGTGTTTTCTATTATTAGAAGAAATAAAAACAAATGTTATATGTATGCCTTTTTTTGAGACTTCACAGCACCTTCTTCGATGCAGGTTCATAGAGTCATTCCAGCGGTTTAAAAAATCAAACAGAGAAATTACTCCTGACATTTCTACAATTTCATTTCATTCCAATAGGTATAAAGTTTTTTGGTTTCTGAATCGTATTTTGCAAATAAAGGTGTTATGAGAGCCCTATTTTTATTTTTTATAATTTATTTTTGTAGCAACCTACAAATTACTATTTTCAATTTTAAAAATATTAAATATGATCACTAACGTTGTAAAAACTACTTGGAAAAAAAATAATGAATTTGAAACTGACAATCCTAGTCAACATAAGTTAATTATGTTTAATAATTCTGATGACAATGGAGATACTGTTGGTTTTGCGCCTAAAGCCCTAATGCTATCCTCTTTGGCAGGATGTTCAGGTTTGGATGTAGCTTCGTTGTTAAAAAAAATGCATGCTGAAGTTGCGGATTTTAAGATTGATGTTACTGCAGAATTGACAGACGAACATCCTAAGTTTTACAATAAAGTAAAAGTAGATTATCATTTTACAGACAGTGATTTACAACCAAAAAAAATTCAAAAAGCAGTTAATTTATCGGTTACTAAATATTGCGGTGTAATGGAAATGTTTCGTCAATTTGCAGAGGTAGAAATCGAAATTTTCTTCCATGAACTTTAAACTATCGGTAAAAAATAATATATTTTTTGTACCTTTTTTTTACCGATGTCACTTTTAATCATTTTTTAATCCTTCTAATCAGTATTGCAGATACTTAATGGTATGTTTCTTTTTTTTTGTTTTTCCTTTTGTATCGGTTATCATGTTACAAACATTGTTGTATCTTAAGTCCAAAAAGTTACAGCAATGAGATGGACATTGAAACCACAACCAGAAAAAGAAAAAGTAGAAAAATTAGCCAAAGAACTTCAAGTTAATTCTACTATTGCATCCATTCTTTGTCAAAGAAATATTGAAACATTTGAGGATGCAAAAAATTATTTTCGTCCGAATTTAAAACAAATCCATGATCCTTTTTTAATGAAAGATATGGATGTTGCTGTATCGAGAATTGAAACAGCAATCGCAAATAATGAAAATATTTTAATTTATGGTGATTATGATGTCGATGGAACCACAGCAGTTTCTTTGGTTTCTTCCTATTTAAAAACAATTTATTCTAACATCGCTACGTATATTCCAGATAGATATGCAGAGGGATACGGAGTCTCCTATAAAGGAATTGATTTTGCTCATGACAATGATTTTTCTTTAATTATTGCTTTAGATTGTGGAATCAAAGCCATTGAAAAAGTTGCTTATGCCACCAAAAAAAATATTGACTTTATTATTTGTGATCATCACAAACCAGGCCCAGAAATTCCAAAGGCTATCGCAGTTTTAAATGCTAAAAGGAATGATTGCACCTATCCTTTTGATGAATTATGTGGTTGTGGAGTTGGATTTAAACTCATACAAGCTTTAGGGGTTTCTAGACATAAAACTATTGAAGATTTTCTTCCCTATTTAGATCTAGTTGCCACTGCTATTGCTGCAGATATTGTTCCCATGAATGGAGAAAATAGAGTCCTTGCGTATTATGGTTTAGAAGTTATCAATCAAAATCCTTGCAATGGAATAAAAGCAATCATTCAGCAAACTAAAAAGACCGAACTTACAATTACTGACGTTGTTTTTACAATTGCTCCAAGAATTAATGCTGCAGGAAGAATGAAACATGGAAACTATGCTGTTGAATTGTTAACAGAAATGGATTTTGACGCTGCAGCTGAATTTGCTGCTTCTATAGAAATATTTAATGCCGATAGAAAAGAATTAGACAAAAAAATTACTGATGAAGCCATTATTCAAATCATTGACAATGAAGAAGAAAAAGGTTTTTCTACTGTGGTATACCAAGAAGATTGGCACAAAGGAGTTATCGGTATTGTAGCCTCTCGTTTGATAGAAAAATATTACAGACCCACCCTTGTTTTTACCAAAAGTGGCGATATGTTGGCTGCTTCTGCTAGATCTGTTAAAGGGTTTGATGTTTATAATGCACTTCAAGAATGTGAGGAGTTCATAGAACAATTTGGGGGTCATAAATATGCTGCAGGGCTTACTTTACGTCCAGAAAACTATACGAATTTCAAGGATAAGTTTGAAGAAGTTGTAGAAAGAACGATCGACACAAAATTACTAACCCCAGAGATTTCTGTAGATGCAGCCATCGATTTTTCAGAAATCACCCCTAAATTTTTCAGAATTATTCAACAAATGGCTCCTTTTGGTCCTCTGAATATGAAACCTGTTTTTAGTTCAATCTCTGTCAGAGATAATGGATATGGAAAACAAGTCGGTGCAAATAAAGCACATTTGAAACTAAATCTTTTTCAAGGAGATAATAAAAAAACCTTTAATGCTATTGGTTTTAATTTGGGTACTAAAATGGAATTTGTACAAAATGACTTTGATGTTGCCTATGCATTGGACGAAAACGAATGGAATGGCCATAAAAATCTGCAATTGGTTTTGAAGGATATTAAGTAGTTTTTAGTTCTCTATAGATAATAACACCATTCTGAGTTCCATAAATGAGAAAGAGTTGTCTACTTTTTCTTTGAGTTCGGTTAAGTTTTTAAAAGTAGTTTCTTCTATTGCTTTGGTGATTTTTTTATACCGCTTTAGGGGGATTAATTCAAGAACATCGATTTCTCCAGAAGGAATGTAGCTAGCCAAATGACTCTCTACAGTTCCGAAAGTAAGACTTCTCTCTTTTGCAATTTCTTTGATGGAGTATCCAGACTTAAATAATTCAAACGAAATTTGTTTGGTAGTTTTTTTGTTTTCTTTTTTTTGCTCATTGAGGCTATTGATCCCGTTTTCTTTACAATATTCTTCAATCAAGGCTAGAATATCCTCTCCGTACTTCTGTACCCGAATCTTACCCATCCCAGAAATTTTTAACAGTTCTTTCTCAGATCTTGGTAAAAGATCGCAAAGGGCGTACAATGTTTCTTGTGTAAAAATTTGAAAGTGAGCAATTCCTGCTTCTTTGGCAATTCCATCTCTCAATTCACGTAATTTTAAAGCCAAAATAGGGTCTCGCTTAGAGGATATTTTTTTCTTTTTTGACGGGATGGTTTTCTGTAAAACAGCTTGAGCTCTTACTTGTAAGAAGTTTTGAACTTTAAATCCAGTTGTCATTTTTTGAAGTGCAAATATTTTTTCTTCTAACTGTTCTTGAAGTGAATCAAACTGTTTAGAGAAGTCTTTTTTTACAGCTTTGTTGTCTGTGGAAAATGAAATGGTATCAAGTGGTTTTTGAATATTACCTATTGTTTCTTTGAGGAAATAAACAACTGCTTTTGTAAATCGTTCTTGAACTTGAGAACTGTTTTCAGGCAGTACAGACTCTTTTGAAATCATTTTCAATTGATTTTGAAATCCGTTAGATACTTTCATCAAAGCGACAATTCCATCATCTTTTATGGTTTGTAAGTGATTTATGACATCTCCTTGAATACTTGTTTTGTTTTTGTAATAGATGTCTATCAATCTTGATATTGGATATAAAAATAGTTGATATTCAAATAATTCAGAAATTAAATTCAATTGAAAATCTTTTTCAGATTCATTTAAGATAGTTTCATCAGGATGATTTTCTTCCACTGTTTCATTAAAAGTACTTACTGTTTTATCATTGATAATGGCATTGCTAGAAATAGGTGTTTTTAAAACCAATCCCTCTAAAGAAGTACACCTACTCAACGCTACATAGGTTTGGCCATGTGCAAAAGAAGCCTCTGCGTCTATGATCGCTCTTTCAAAGGTTAGCCCCTGACTCTTATGAATGGTAATTGCCCAAGCCAAACGTAATGGGATTTGTTTAAAAGAACCAACAATCTCTTCTTTGAGCTCTTTTGTTTCTTCATTGATCGTATAATTAATTGAATCCCAGAGTTCTTTTTCAGTACTAATTTCTTCTATTTCATTGGCACATTGTACCGTAACATTTTCTTTAGAAATGTCTGTGACAATTCCTATTTTACCATTGAAATATCTTTTCTCTGCGGATGAGTCATTCTTAATAAACATTACCTGAGCACCTACCTTTAAGGCTAATTTTTCGTCATTTGGATAGGCGTTTTCGCTAAATTTACCAGAAACTTCCGCTTCAAAAAAGTGGGTTTTATGTTTGATTTTGTTCAATTCTGAATCGTTGATCAGATGCGCTCTTTTGTTGTGAGTAGTTAATGTAATATAACCATCATCTTTTGTAGGAGAGAAGGTTGGGTTGAAGCGTTTGTTTAAAATAGCTGCAGATTTCTCGGATAAATCATCGTTTCTAATTTCATTTAAAACAGTAATAAAATCCTCGTTTTTCTGACGATAAATATGCTTCAATTCGATAGAAACTACATTTGCTTCTTGATATGCTTTACTACTAAAAAAATAAACGGTATGGTAATGTTGCTGCAACAAACTCCATTCATTCGGTTTTACAACGGGTGCCAATTGTTGTAAATCACCAATCATTAAAACTTGTGCCCCTCCAAATACTTTATTTCGGTTTTTATAGCGACGAAGTACTTGGTCGATACCGTCTAGTAAATCAGCACGAACCATCGAAATTTCATCAATAATGACCAAATCCAACGATTTTATGATATCAATTTTAGTTTTTGAAAATTTTCGTTGTTGATTAGAAGTGTTGGCTATTTGATTTGGTAAAATGGGTCCAAATGGCATTTGAAAAAACGAATGAATGGTTACGCCTTTGGCATTGATTGCAGCGACACCAGTAGGTGCTACAATTACCATTCTTTTTAAAGATTCTTTTTTAATTTGATGTAAAAAAGTAGTTTTTCCAGTACCAGCTTTCCCTGTAATAAATAAATTTCTATCTGTTTTATTGATAAAATTAAAGGCGAGTTCTAATTCAGGGTTTTTAGGCATTTTTGCATTTTTTAGCAAGGTAAATAATTAAAAATTATTTCATAAAAAATCCCAAGCTAAAAGCTCAGGATTTTTTTTTATAATTCTAAATGCTTGATTACATTTCCAATGCTTTTGCTGCATTGTTGTCCATTAACAATTCCAATGGATTTTCCAAAGCTTCTTTTACCGCTACCAAGAAACCAACAGATTCTCTACCATCTACAATTCGATGATCGTAGGACAAGGCTACATACATGATTGGTTGAATAACAACTTCTCCATTAACAGCCATCGGTCTGTTTACAATATTATGCATTCCTAAAATTCCACTTTGTGGAGGGTTTAAAATTGGCGTCGATAACATGGAGCCAAAAACGCCACCATTTGTGATAGTAAAGGTTCCACCCGTCATTTCGTCAATGGTTATTTGTCCGTCTCTAGCTCTCAAAGCCAAACGTTTTACTTCAGATTCAACTCCTTTAAATGATAGGTTTTCTGCATTTCTAATTACAGGAACCATTAATCCCTTTGGGCCAGATACTGCAATGGAAATATCTTGAAAATCATTCTTTATTTGAAAGTCTCCATCGATCATAGAATTTACATCAGGATATAATTTTAACGCTCTTACGACTGCTAATGTAAAGAAAGACATAAATCCTAAGCCAACGCCATGTTTTGCTTTAAAGGCTTCTTTAAATTGAGAACGTAAATCAAAAATGGGCTGCATATTTACTTCATTAAACGTAGTTAACATCGCAGTTTCACTTTTGACAGCAACCAAACGCTCCGCAACTTTTCTACGTAACATAGACATTTTTTTGCGTTCTGTCCCCCTAGAACCATTTGCAGGCATTGTTCCCATTGATGGCACTGCTTTTACTGCATCTTCTTTTGTAATTCTTCCGTCTTTTCCAGTTCCTTTAATCGAAGCAGCATCCATTCCTTTTTCTGCTAAAATTTTCTTAGCTGCAGGAGAAGCTGAACCAGTTGCATATGTTGCTGCTTTTGGTGCTTGTTTTACTTCAATTTTCTTTGCTTCTTGTTTTTCTTCGATTTTTGGGGCATTGTTTTCTTGTTTTGCCGCACTTGTGTCTATCAAACAAACCACTGCGCCAACGGCAACTGCATCTCCCTCTTCAGCTTTTAAAGTGATTATTCCACTTTCTTCGGCCGGAAGTTCTAAAGTTGCTTTGTCAGAATCGACCTCTGCTATCGGTTGGTCTTTTTCAACATAATCTCCATCCTCAACTAACCACGTTGCTATTTCTACTTCTGTAATCGATTCTCCCGGAGAAGGAACTTTCATTTCTAAAATCATCAGTTCTTATTTTACTTTTGCTGAATATATTTCAGCTTTTTATTTATTTTTTGGCCCTTTAACAGACTTTACATTAGATTATTTTCAATCCCTTTATGCGACTTATTTGTTGTCAAAAACACTGTCAATAACAGCTTTGTGTCGTTTTTTAAATCTTGTACTAGAACCCGCTGCAGGTACTGCATAATATTTACGAGAACGTACATTTAGTTTTACCAATTCTAAACGTTCTAACATAAAACTCCACGCACCCATATTTTTGGGTTCTTCTTGTGCCCAGATATATTCTTCAACATTTGGGTATCGGTCTATAATTTGTTGTAATTTGTCTAGATGTAAGGGAAATAATTGTTCAATTCTAACCAACGCTACATCCTCTCTTTGCAATGCTTCTCTTTCGGCTAACAAATCATAATAGAATTTACCCATACAGAAAACCAACTTTTTAATTCCAACTGGTTTTAATGTATCATCGATAACTTCTTGAAATTCTCCTGTTGCTAAATCTTGAATAGAACTTACCGCTTTTGGATGACGTAATAAACTTTTTGGTGTAAATACAATTAAAGGTTTTCTGTAATCGCGTTTCATTTGTCTGCGTAACAAATGATAAAAATTTGCCGGGGTTGTACAGTTTGCAACCGTCATATTATCTTCTGCACACAATTGTAAATAACGTTCTATTCTTGCCGATGAATGTTCAGAACCCTGGCCTTCATATCCATGAGGAAGTAATACCACAATTCCGTTTTGAGCTTTCCATTTATCTTCTGCTGCAGAAATATATTGATCAAAAATAATTTGAGCTCCGTTTGAGAAATCTCCAAATTGAGCTTCCCAAATGGTTAATGTATTCGGGTTTCCCATGGCATATCCATAATCAAAACCTAACACACCATATTCAGACAATAACGAATTGTAGATCGTCATTTGACCTTTATTATTTGGATTTTTGTTGAGCAGGTTAATTCTTTCTTCCGTCACTTCATCTCGTAAAATTGCATGTCTATGAGAGAAAGTACCTCTCTCTACATCTTGTCCAGAAATACGAACATTAAACCCTTCTTCCATTAAAGATCCGTAAGCAAGGTTCTCTGCCATTCCCCAATCCAACGTATTGGTTTCAAAAGTCATTTTTGCTCTTCCTTGCAGAATACGTTCTATTTTTCTAACAAAATTTGCTCCTTCAGGAACTGTAGAAACTATTTTGGCAATATTTTTTAAATTACTTTCAGGATAGATCGTATTGGTGGTTTCAAGCATCGCATTTAAATCTCCACGTTGAAAACCTTTCCAAGTAGATTTCATGAATTCTTTTACTTTGGAAGTTTTGTCATCTTTCGAGTTGTTAAATTCAGTATCTAACATTTCTTTGAATTCTGTTGTAATAGCGTTCAAATAATCGCTGTCGATGGTTCCCTCAGCAATTAATTTTGCTGCGTAAATTTCTTTAGTGTTTTCATGTTTAGATATTGCTTTGTAAAGTTTTGGCTGAGTAAAACGAGGCTCATCACCTTCATTATGCCCATATTTTCTGTAGCCCAACAAATCAATAAAAACATCTGTTTTAAAACGCATTCTAAATTCCAATGCCATTTCCATTGCATGGCAAACCGCTTCTGTATCGTCTGCATTAACGTGTAAAACAGGTGACAAGGTAACTTTTGCAACGTCTGTACAATAGGTACTCGAACGCGCATCTAAATAATTGGTTGTAAAACCAATCTGATTATTTACAACAATATGAATTGTTCCTCCAGTTTTATACCCATTTAATTTTGCCATTTGAACAATTTCATAGGCAATTCCTTGACCTGCAATAGCAGCGTCACCATGAATAATTATGGGTAAAATTTTGCTGGAGTCTCCATTGTATTTTCTATCAATTTTAGCTCTTGTAATTCCTTCTGCTACAGAGGCAACCGTTTCTAAGTGAGATGGATTTGGAACTAAATTCATTTTAATTTCGTTCCCGTCTCTGTAGGTTTTACTTAATGTCAACCCCAAATGATATTTTACATCACCATCAATATCTTGATCTTCAAAATCTTTTCCTTCAAACTCACTAAAAAGCTCTCTTACTGGTTTTTTAAAGATATTTACCAAGGTATTCAAACGCCCTCTGTGTGCCATTCCTAAAACACATTCTTTTACGCCAAATTTTTCAGCAGCATCTCTTAACAAGACACTAATCCCTGGGATTAAAGTTTCTCCTCCTTCTAGAGAAAAACGTTTTTGACCCACATATTTTGTTTGTAAAAAGCTTTCAAATGTAACCGCGTGGTTTAGCTTTCCTAAAATGTATTTTTTGGCTTCTGAGGTGTAATTAGGATGGTTTCCATTTTCATTAATACGGTCTTGCCACCATTTTAATTTTTCTGGATTACGCATGTACATGTATTCTACTCCTATAGAATCACAATAGATGCGTTGAAGGTGAATAATTATTTCAGAAAGTGTCGCTTTACCAATCCCTAAGATTTCTCCAGCCGAAAACTCAATATTTAAATCATTTTCGTGTAATCCAAAATTTTCAATATCGAGTGTGGGTTGGTATTGTCTTCTTTCTCTTACGGGATTTGTTTTTGTAAACAAATGACCACGAGTTCTGTATCCATTAATTAAATCAACAACCAGAAATTCCTTGCGAACTTCTAGAGGAATTTCAGAGGATTCATCATCATCTTTTAGCGCGTAATTTTCATTTGCTAAATCATACCCTTGAAAAAAGCTTCTCCAACTTGGCTCAATAGCATCTGGATTGATTAAATATTGATCATACAAATCAGCGATAAAGCCTGTGTGTGCTGCGTTTAAAAACGAAAATTTATCCATATTTTAGTTGTAGCTTTTTTGGTAAGCCATACTAACAAGCAAAAATACAATTTTTGAGATAAAAGGTTATTTTTTCTCGTAATAATATTAGAATATTTTTTTATTTTTTTTTTTAAAAAGAATTTGGCTGTAAATAAAAAAAAGATATATTTGCACTCGCTAAACACAGATTCTGTGAAGCAAACTCCTCCTTAGCTCAGTTGGTTAGAGCATCTGACTGTTAATCAGAGGGTCCTAGGTTCGAGTCCTAGAGGGGGAGCAACATATAATGATAAAACGGTTATACTTTTATAGTGTAGCCGTTTTTTAATTAAAAGACTTCGTTCAAACACCTTCAAAGATTAAGATAAGATCTTCCTGCGATTATTAGACCAGTTTAAAATAGGATTGAAAAAAGTCTAATGCATCTTTATAGTATATTTCATTATATTTGAATGAAAAGAATAAACGAGAACAAAAGTTCCTGTTATCGGGAAATAGAGACCTATAAACAAGGAGTTTGTAATTCATATAACGAGTTGTAAGTAATTATCGTCAAGACAAATATTGGAAGACTTAATCAATAAAATAAAAAGTAGTACAACTCTTAGCCCAAAAGCTGAAGAATATGTTGTTTCTATTGCAAAAGAAAAGTCGGTTTCTAAAGGGGATGTTTTAATTCGTCAAGGACAAGCCGTGAATAGCACGTATTTTGTTAAAGACGGCTGCATAAGAGCTTATTGTATTGATAAAAAGGGAAAAGAGCACACATTACAGTTTGCTATCAAAAATTGGTGGATTAGTGATTTTATTGCCATCTACAATAATGAGCTATCTACATTAACTATAGAGTGTATTACTGATTCAAATATAATCGAATTTAATACTGAAAAATTGAACGGAATATATTCAATTTTTCCTGAATTTGAAGCTTTTCAACGAAAAAACTTAGAGCGTCATGTGGTCAGTTTGCATAAAAGAATCTTAAATCAATTACAACTACCTGCTCCGGAGAGATACGATTTGTTTCTGAAACAATATCCCGATATTGAGCAATACGCTCCAAACTATCACATTGCATCTTATTTAGGCATTACACAACAAAGCTTAAGTCGTATAAGAGTAAAAAATGCTAAAAAATAGTTTTCTTACCATAGGGTAAATTTCATCTTATAACAGCACCGTACTTTTGTTTCAAATTTTAAAAACAAAAATTATGATTAAGAAAATATTAATTGGATTAGCAAGTGTCATTGTACTTGCATTTATTGTAATCTATTTTATGGCTCAACCCAAACTTGAAGAGGATGGCTCGTATAGCCCTTCAAGTTTAGCCTTATCATTAGCAACTGTTTCCAAAACGGATTTTGAGAACATCAAGTACACTAAATACCAAGGAAGTAGATCGAAGATTTTGGTAATTTTCACTGAGCAAAAAAACTTGGAGATGAAAAATGGAAAATTCTTTTCTACAGGAAATCACCCAATAGAAGCACTTGTACCAATGTTACACCTTAAAAATGCAGGATTTGATTTTGAAATAGTTACTCCTACTGGCAAACCTGTTGTATTTGAAATGTGGGCTTTTCCTGAAGAAGACGCAAATATAAAAGCAATTTACAACGAGTATAAATCGAGTTTTGAGCAGCCTAAAAAGTTAACTGAATTTATTACGAATTCATTTGCAAATGACAGTTCATATGCTGCTGTATTTGTACCAGGTGGACACGGAGCAATGATTGGAATTCCAGAAGATAGAAATGTTGCAAAAACCTTAAGTTGGGCTCACAACAGAGACTTATTTACAATTACGCTTTGTCATGGACCAGGTGCATTATTATCTACTACACTTGATAATCAAAAATTTCTTTACGATGGATACAAGATGGCTGTATTCCCTGATGCTGTAGATGAAATGACACCAATGATTGGTTATTTACCAGGGCACATGAAAAACGGTGTGAGCGAAAGATTGAAAAATTTAGGTGCTACTGTAGTTAATACAGAATCTGATAAAACCGTTTGTGTTGACAGAAAACTAATCACAGGTGCAAGCCCTTTAGCTTCTAATGAATTGGGTAAACTTGCAGCCAATACATTATTGAAAGAATTGAAGTAAAAACTACTTACAACAAGGTATAAAAGCAATAGCGGTTTGGGTATATCCTCAAACCGTTTTTGCATTAAATTAAGTGTATTGCTATCCAAAAGGAAAGTGTGCTTAATCCGCTACTGCTCTCATACTAAATGTTAGCCACAAGTTAGAAACCAAGGAATCATCTAGCTACTTCCTTCACAATTAGAGGAAGTTTACACTCGTTACTAAGGTATTATTGAGGAAGGAGAATTGGATATCGTCCATGGCGAGTGGATCGTCTAAAGAAGAAGTTGTGTTGCAACTTTGAATAATAGAGGGAACTACTTATAATGATAAAACGCTTATACTTTTATAGTGTAACCGTTTTTTAATTAAAAGACTTCGTTCAAATACCCTCAAAGATTAAAAGAAGAACTCCCAGTGAATATTATACCAGTCCAAAAAAGGATTTAAAAAGTTTGACGTCATGTGAGAATTTAGTTCATTATATTTGAATGAAAAGAATAAACGAGAACATAAGTTCCTGTTATCCGGAACCAGAGACCTATAAACAGGGCGTTTGTTCTCTGTGTAACGAGTTGTACTAATTACCTAAAAATAAATAAATTTATAGTTTGTGTTGAGTGGTTGAATAGCAAATTAAATAGGATGTAAAATTCATAAAAAAATTATTCCAACCTACTTAATACCATACCCATATCCATACCCATACCCATATCCATACCCATATTTATCAATAAATCGATCAGGTTTAGAGTCATCAGTAATTACATAACCGATATTTTTTAGCTTGTATTTTTCTGTATAGTCCAATACATAATTTACTACCTTTTTGGGTGAAAAATTTTTTCTAAAAACATGAATAACATAATCTGATTTCTTTAATAATTCTAGAGAATCAACCATAAATAGGATTGGTGGAGTGTCAAAAATAACATAATCATATTTTTTCTTGAGATAAGAAACAAAATCATCAAATTTTTTGCTTTCAAAAATATTAATTTTATTATTTGTTTCTGTTCCAACAAAAAGAGTATCGAGTTGCTTGTTCGTTATTTTATATTTGTCAAAAAGATCTTTGAAATCATTTTTAGGATCATTTATGATATTTGTTAACCCTTTCAAACGCATTTTATCCTTATTAAATAATTTAGATAAATCAGGATTTCGAATATCAGTCCCGATAAGAACAACTTTTTTGTTTCTACTCGCTAAAAAGGTTGAAAGATTGAAGGCAGTATGTGTTTTTCCCTCATTTTTAATACAGGACGTGATCATAATTGACGTTCCTTTTTCTGATTTAGGAGTTAACATACTTAAGTTATGATAAATTCTTTTCAACAGTTCGTTGTGTAACGTTTTGTCTTCTTTCAAAAAATTATCCTTTGAAAATTTAACAACACCTAAAAAATCAATATTGATAAGCTTTTGTTTTAGATATTCTATATCAACAAAAAACGTTCTGACAAAAAACAAACTTAGACTAAATCCGACTGGGAGAACCAACCCAACAAATATAAATCCAGCAAATATTTTTGATTTATTTGATTTTGTTTCTGTAATATAATCAACCTCATTAATTAATTTAATATTTGATTCTAAAGAGGATAAATTAATTAATGCCTCTTCTTTTTTTTGAGATAAATAAGAATGTAAATTATTTAAAAGCAAAAGGTCTCTTTCTAGGTTGCTTAATTCTGATCCCCTTATTGGGATAACACCAACCATAGAATTACTTTTTCGTTTGTAGTCATTGTATCTATTTAATTTCATTTTTAATTTATTAATATAGATATTTAAACTATTGAGAATATTAGATCTTAAATCAATGAGTTGATTTTGTGATTGAATAACTAGTGGGTTTTTTTCTGTGGCCTCAACAAGTAAATTGTTTTTTTCTAAAATAATTTTATTAAACTGAAAAACCATTTGATTAATATTTTGATTTTCAATACCAATATCAGTTGGAAGAAGTTCGAATGAGTTTTGTTTTTCTACCTCATTTAATAGTTCCACAGACAGTTCACTCTGCAAAGAATTTTTAAATATTTTTTGTTCAATTGCATTTAAATTATCTAATGCTGAATTTGTTTGAGATTCAGGCATATAAACTCCATTTGAGATCTTAAAATTAGAAATCACATAATTCAGTGAGTCAATTTTTGTTATCAATTTAGAAATTCTCAAATCAATAAAATTTATTGATAGTTTATAAACATTTTTCTTTTCGTTTAAATTGTTTTCTTTAATTCCATCTACAATTCCTTTTAAAATTTTTGAGTTTAAATCTTTGTTAGGCCCAGAATAAGAAATACCGTAAGTATTTGAATTTTTTGATTCTTGAACAACATAACTTGATTTTAAACCATCAATTGTTTGAGTCTTGTCAAATTGACGAATGATGAAGGTATCCAATCCTGCATAATTTATAAATTTTCGTTTGTATCTAAATTTTGAATTCTCAAATTCACTTTCATTTTTTGAAAATGAAAATGTGGTATCATTTATGTTAATGACAACATTCTCCTTGTTGTAACTAATAATACAGGTGTTTTCAGACGTGGTGTTTTTAAAAACAAATTCAAATGGCAATGATTCTTTTGTTAAAAGCGAGTTTGCTTTCCATGAGTTTTTTTTAAAATACCGATAATTAATCCCAAGTTTTTCTGCTATTTGGTTTAATATCAGGGTAGATTTAAAAATTGAAACTTGGTCTTTGTTCTCAATTTTATTATTGTAAAGAAATTGATATTCATTATTATTGATAAAAGAGGAGGGATCAGATTGATCTTCACTAATTAATATTGTTGCATTTGTTTGAAAAACATCGTGATGATAATAGTTATATACAATTCCAATGAGAGTGAATACGATTAATGATGAAACAATCAGTATTCTTTGTGATAAAATAGTGAATATAATTTGAATTATATCTATTTGATCTTCTTGAGTATGTTGACTATTTGTTTGCATCACCTAACAATTAGTATAAGTATCGATGTTAATAAAGAAAGAGCTCCAGCATTTCTCAAAAACCCAAAATCAAATGCTAAAGAGGTATTATCGGGCCTTACATAAATTTTATCGTTTTGTTTCAGGTAATAGTACTCTGAGTTCATAAACTCATAGGATGTTAAATCTAAATATTGAGTTTCAATTTTATTGTTCGAATTTCTAATGATCAGTACTTTGGTTGGATCTGCATTTTTATTGAAATCTCCAGCTCTACTAATGAGTTCTGTAAAAGAAATATTTTGATTTATTACTTCAAATGTCCCAGGCTTTCCTACTTCACCTAATATTGAAACTCTAAAATTTAAAATTTTTGTTCTAACATTTGGATTTTGAACATATTCCTTTAGTTTTAATTTAATAGATTCAGAAAGCGAAGAACAAGTTAACCCCAAAGCTTTTATTTTTCCAAGAATACGGATGTCTATACAGCCTGAACTATCCACTAAATAGCCGTCTAACTTTCTTGCCTCTCCATTTCTTATGGTTCCAATCTTGTCGATTGAACTTGGTGTAAAAATTGAGGTACTTTGATTGTTTAAAGAGGAAATATTTACATCAATTAAATCTCCATAGTTTATGATCGCCTCAGGAATTTTAATTTCTAGATCTTCAGGGATATTTTTAAAAAGCAACTTGCTATTAGAGCAGCTTGCCATCAAAAATGAAACAACTATTAAATTAATGATTTTTTTAAAAAGCAAAACAGGTTTTATTTTATTCTGCATAATTACATAAATTTAGAGGGGTGGATAAATGTTATTTTTTTTTAAAAACATCACTTTTTTAAAAAAAACATCTTTCTTGCATCGTTTGTTTTAAAAGTATGGTGAAATGGATTTATCCTTTAATAACGGCTATTTTCTGATGGAAAAACATTGAAATAGATATTAATTATTTCATTTTTATCTTAAAAATTTATACTTATTTTTTAAAAGATAGGTCTCAGAGTATCCTGTTTTTGTTGCTATTTCTGAGATTAATTTTTTATTAAGCAGCATTTTTTTTGCTAATTCTGATCTTTCTTTTTTTATGAATTGCGCTGGTTTAAAGTCTTTATTTAAACTGTTAATTTCATAGTAATCTAGGTTAAATTCAACCTCTAACATTTTTAAAGTTACTCGATTTAAATTTCCATGAATGAAACGTTTGATATTGGAGACCAATTGGTCATCCGTAATGATTTTTTTCTTTACAGTTTTAATTATTAGGAGAGAAATTATCATTATTATTATGATTATACCAAAGTATAAATAGTTTCTGTAACTGTTAATTTTATAATCCTTGAAAATTAAATTATTATTAAATTTTTTTATATTTTTTATAGAATAAATTCCATGCAAACTCCCGAAGCTGATAGTTTGGTCACTTTTGTAAACTGCAGTTTTGTTGAATTCATCGATAATAAATCCATCGTATATTTTCTTTTTAGTTTTACTGAAGATGCTTAATCCATTGTTTCCTGTTAAAAAAATTAAATCATTATAATCAGATATCGTATGTGCGGTCAAACTAATTGCTGTTTTACTTTCCAGCTTTAAACCCTCTTTTGTTCTTCTAAAACTCAATAGTAATTTATTTTCAGATATAGCATAAAAATTGTTACCATCTATATCAGATTCTAAAATGTCATCAATTGCATACTTAATTTTGTTTTCTATAATTTCAATATTATAATCTTTTACATTTAATGAAACGTACTGATTATTATCAATAAAGTGAAACTCCCCTCGATCTTTAATTCGATTTTGTATCTTATTTCTTATGGGTATAATTTTTTTCTGAGTGGTGTATATTAATTCAAAATTGTTTGTTTTGTAGTCATAGTTATAAAGTCCTTTGTCAGAAATAACCAAATATTTTGAACCACGTACAAAAAAAATATCTGAAATTACGCCATACTCTGCTTTAGTCCTTATAGAATTGTCATTGTTATATAATTTTTTTTCTTCGTTGTTTTTATAGGATAAGAGACCATTATAGCATACAAATGTAATACTGTCAAACTCTTTTATTTGTCCATCTGTATAAGTTATTTTGCTCAACTTGTTGCCATTGATATAAACTCCGTTGTATGATCCAACAGCATTCTTCGTTATTGATCTTACACTTTCAAAGGGTTTAAATTCATAGGATAGCTCTTTGTAAGTTAACAATTTACCTCTAGAGATAATGTATAGTGTATTTTCTAGGTATGCAAAATCTGTTGTAGATGTTGAGTAAATGTCAGAAAATCCTAAAGGTGTTTTTATGAATTTTATTTTAAAATTATTATTTTTTTGAAAAATTGAATTTATTGGTCCAGTAATAGATGCATCAAAAAGGGTTAAATCATCCCCAGTAGAATTAATTTTGTAAATACCACTGTTGGAACTTACATAGAGTTCATTTTCATAAGTAACAAAATTATAAAATATCTTGTTGTGATGGATTTTTTGAAATGTATATCCAATATTAAACAGCATTGTAAAGACCAAGATGTATTTTATATGAAACATGTTATTTGTTTTTAACTACTTCAATTATAGCGTTATTTTTTTAATGTTACAAAAATTAAAACTTTTAATAAATATCTTTTAATTTTTATTTTTATCAAAAAACAACTCTTACAAGATTAATTTAAAACACAGTTTTTTATGCTATCCTAATACACTTCATGAAGTAGTAACAATGAATTCAAATGATTAAGTAGTGGAAATCGATGTTTTTATTCCATTGTGTAAAAATGAGAAAACTCTTAGACCAGAAAAGAATTTGTTGAACTTGATGTTTCACATCTTGATCATGGAATTTATTTTATGAACGTCACAATAAATTCAAATATGTATGTGTTCAAAATAAGTAACCACGTGTTTTACAAAATCGTATCAATTTTACAAAACAAAAAAAGCATCCCTATGGGATGCCTTTTTTGAAAAGTTCTAATTTTAAATTTTTTTCAATAATTTGTTTTTAATTTAATAAACGTATTAAAATAAGCCAAAAGCTTCTTTTATTTTATCGACATAATCTAACTTCTCCCAAGTAAACGTTTCTACTTCTTCAGAAACAGTTTCTCCCATTGGGTTTGAAAACGTCACCGTTTTTATTTCTGGAGTTCTTCCCATATGACCATATGCAGCCGTTTCAGAATAAATTGGAGTTCTCAATTTTAAGCGTTGTTCAATAAAATAAGGACGCATATCAAAAATAGTCGCTACTTTTTTACTAATTTCTCCATCAGACAAATTAATATTAGCTGTCCCATAAGTTTCTACATTTATACTTGTAGGTTCTGCCACGCCAATAGCATAAGAAACTTGAACTAATACCTCTTTACAAAGACCAGCAGCTACTAAGTTTTTTGCGATATGTCGTGTTGCATAGGCTCCAGATCTATCTACTTTAGAAGGATCTTTTCCCGAGAAAGCACCACCACCATGAGCGCCTTTTCCTCCGTAAGTGTCCACAATGATTTTTCTGCCTGTTAAACCAGTATCTCCATGCGGTCCTCCAATAACAAAAACCCCAGTTGGATTAATATGATACGTAATTTCTTTTGTAAATAATTGCTGTATGTGAGTTGGTAATTTTGCAATGACTCTAGGGATCAAAATGTCTACAATATCTTTTTTGATTTTTGCCAACATCACCTCTTCAGAAGGGTCAAAATTATCGTGCTGTGTAGACACAACGATTGCGTCAATTCTTTGAGGAATGTTGTCATCAGAGTATTCAATTGTTACTTGACTTTTCGCGTCAGGACGTAAGTATGAGATCGCTGAATTTTCTCTTCGCAACGCGGCCAACTCAATCAATAATCTGTGAGAAAGCTCTAAGGCTAGAGGCATATAATTTTCAGTTTCATCTGTAGCATAACCAAACATCATTCCTTGGTCTCCAGCACCTTGCTCTTCGGGATTTGCTTTGTCTACTCCTTGGTTAATATCGGGGGATTGCTCATGAATTGCTGACAAAACACCGCAAGAATTACCATCGAACATGTATTCACTTTTGGTGTAACCGATTTTATTAATGACATCTCTGGCAATTTTTTGGACATCCAAATATGTTTTAGACTTCACTTCTCCTGCTAAAATTACTTGACCTGTAGTAACTAGGGTTTCACAAGCAACTTTACTCGATGTGTCAAAAGCTAAAAAATTATCGATCAGCGCATCAGAGATTTGATCAGCAACTTTATCTGGGTGTCCTTCAGAAACACTTTCTGAAGTAAATAAATAGGACATATAAATCTTTTTTTTATGGTAATTAAAAAATAAAAATAGATTGCTGGTTGCTTAAAGTAGTAGGAAATTACTGCTTTAGCATTTTTTGTTTCAACTGAATACATCAGTGTCAGAGGTTGCAATCAGTCAAATTTTTCCTCTTAAATTCATTGCAAAGTTACATTATATATCTAAATATTATAGCTTTTCATAATAATATTTTATTATCATATTATCAGAAATTTAGATTTTGACATATGTAATTTAAACGATACTCATAAAAACAGGCTTATAAATGTGAAATTGTTATTTCTTTAAAATAAACCAATTTTTACTTGGATATTAAATTTTTCTGAGCCTATATTTGCACTCACAAAGTTCAATAACTTATTGAAATGTTATCAAGAAAGGTGGAGGGATTAGACCCGTTGAAACCTTAGCAACCCTTTAGAAATAAAGAAGGTGCTAAATTCTACCTAAATATTTATATTTGGATAGATAACAAAAAAGAATTTTCCTGTTCAGGAAAATCCTATTTTCTTCATAACATTTTTCTAGTAAGTACATCAACAATAATTGATGCATTTGACTTTTTTGTTTATTTATTAACTCAAAAAAAATAGAAAAATGAGTACATTAAAATTAGCGACCAATGCATTACATGCAGGTCATGAAGTTTCACAAAATGGAGGAACAAGAGCCGTTCCTATTTATCAAACATCATCTTATGTTTTTAACAATTCGGAACATGCTGCCAATCTTTTTTCATTAAAAGAATTAGGCTTTATTTATACCCGATTAAACAACCCAACAAATCAAATTTTACAAGACCGCTTGGCAGCTGTTGAAGGTGGAATTGGAGCCGTTGTTTTTGCTTCAGGAACTTCTGCAATTTCAACAGGTTTATTAACGCTTTTAAAAGCAGGAGATCACATTGTAGCCTCGAGCAGTTTGTATGGAGGAACCTATAATCTTTTAAATGTCACCTTGCCAAGATTCGGAATTACAACAACCTTTGTAGATGCATCAAATCCTGAGAGTTTTTCGGCAGCTGTTCAAGAAAATACAAGAGCATTTTTTGTAGAGTCGTTAGGGAATCCTAAATTAGATGTGCTAGATTTAGAGGCTATTTCAGATCATGCGAAGGCAGCAGAGGTTCCTTTTATCGTAGATAATACAGTCGCTACCCCAGCATTACTAAATCCAATAAAGCATGGAGCAAATATTGTAATTCATTCCTTAACAAAATATATTGGAGGTCAAGGAACCTCTTTGGGTGGAGCCATTGTTGATGCAGGAACATTTAATTGGGCAAACGGTAAATTTCCTGAATTTACAGAGCCATCTGCAGGGTATCATGGTTTAAAATACCATGAAGCTTTAGGAGCTGCATCCTATACATTTAAATTAATTTTAGAGGGCTTACGTGACTTTGGAGGAGCTTTAAGTCCAACAAATGCTTTCAATATTATTCAAGGATTGGAGACATTACCTGTGAGAATAAAGCAGCATTCCGAAAATGCGTTGGCATTGGCAACATGGTTGGAGGCTCAAGAAGAAGTTGCTTGGGTTAACTATCCTGGATTAGAAAGTAGTGCCTACAAAACTTTGGCAGATAAATACCTGCCTAAAGGACAAAGTGGGATTGTTACTTTTGGAGCAAAAGGAGGCTTTGAAGCAGCAAAGAAAATCGCAGATAAAACAAAAATATTTTCATTATTAGCAAATATTGGAGATACGAAATCATTAATTATTCATCCAGCAAGTACTACGCACCAACAATTAGATGACGCGCAACAAGCAAGTGCAGGTGTGAGCCAGGATTTAATTAGATTGTCTGTTGGTATTGAAGATTTAGAAGATTTAAAAGAAGATTTAAAAGCTGCTTTTTTAGAAATATAAGTAATTCGTTGAAAGAGCTACTACAACATATCAAAATAAAAGACTTTACTACAGAAGCTGGTGCCTCATTTTCTGAACTTAACTTGAGTTACCAAGTTTTTGGAAAAGAATTAGGAACGGCTCCTGTAGTATTAATCAATCATGCACTAACTGGTCATAGCAACGTTGCCGGAGATCAGGGATGGTGGAAAGAGATCGTAGGTCATCAGAAAGCAATAAATACAGATGTGTATACTGTTTTGTCCTTTAATATCCCTGGGAATGGTTTTGATGGTTTTTTAATTGAGAATTATAAAGCTTTTATTACCAGAGACATTGCCAAAATCTTTTTAGAAGGGCTGTCAATATTAAAAATCACACAGTTATTTGCTTTAATAGGAGGGTCTTTAGGTGGAGGAGTTGGCTGGGAAATGGTTGTTTTAGATACAAAAATCACCCAACATTTTATTCCCGTAGCTACTGATTGGAAATCGACCGATTGGTTAATTGCCAATTGCCAAATTCAAGAACAATTTTTAGTAAATTCAAGTAATCCTGTTCATGACGCTCGAATGCATGCAATGTTATGTTATCGAACTCCTGAATCTTTCAAAGAACGCTTTCATCGATCCAAAAAAGACAATTCAGATGTTTTTGATGTTGAAAGTTGGTTGCTGCATCATGGAAAAAAATTACAAGAACGATATCAACTTTCTTCTTACAAGTTAATGAATCAATTATTAAAAACAATTGATGTTACTGACGGACAGAAAAAAAACAGAGAACTTCTCGATAAAGTAGAAGCGAACATCCACATTATTGGTGTTGATTCTGATTTGTTTTTTACGGCCGAAGAAAATAGAGAAACGCATAAAAAATTAGCATTAACTAAGGAAAACGTAACCTATTACGAAATAAATTCTGTGCATGGTCATGATGCTTTCTTAATGGAATACGACCAATTGCAAAAAATAATTGAACCTATTTTTAATATAAATTATAGAGAAAATAAGATGAAAATTTTAAAATTTGGAGGAAAATCTTTGGCGAATGGAGATGGTTTGAAAAATGCCATTGAAATTATTTCAAGCAAATCCAAAGACGGAGAAAAAATAGCAGTTGTTGTTTCAGCAAGAGATAATTCGACCGATCAATTAGAATCAATTTTAGAGACGGCAGCAGAAAAAAAAGACTATAAATCGAAATTTGATACTTTTAAAAAATATCAACAAGAACCAAATGAAAACATTGATTTTTCTGAAGAATTTTTAACCTTAGAGACCATTTTTGAAGGGGTTTCTTTGTTGGGAGATTACAGCCAGAAAATAAAAGAGGAGGTTTTGGCGCAAGGAGAATTACTGTCAGTTAAATTGGTAGCTAGTTTGCTAGAAAAACAGCAAATCTCTGTCAATCCTGTAGATTCAAGACCTTTAATCATAACTGATGAAAATTTTGGAAATGCACAACCGATACTTGCTGTTTCCAAAGAAAATGTGATTGCTTATTTTAAAAAGAATAACAAAGACATTCAAATAGTTTCTGGTTTCATTGCTTCAAATAAAAAAGGAGAAACGACTACTTTAGGAAGACATGGAAGTAATTACACTGCTGCGCTCATAGCAAACTACTTAGATGCAGAGGAGTTGCAAAATTATACCCATGTAAGTGGTATTTATACTGCCAATCCAGACATGGTTGCTGATGCTAAAAAGATTGAGCAATTATCATTCTCAGAAGCCAATGAATTGGCGAATTTTGGAGCGACTATTTTACATGCTAAAACAATCATACCTCTGTTGGAAAAGAATATCAACCTGCGCATTCTTAATACATTCAACAAAAAAGACAAAGGAACTCTAATTACTTCAACATCTTCCGTAAAAGGAATCAAATCTATTTCCACCACCGATAATGTAGCCTTGCTAAATTTTGAAGGCAGGGGTTTATTAGGTAAAGTTGGAGTTGATGCCAGAATATTTAGAGTACTAAGTGATAAAAATATTAGTGTAAGTATCATTTCCCAGGGTTCCTCAGAAAGAGGAATTGGTTTAATTATCGATGCAGATAAGGCCAATCAAGCAGTGTTGGCGTTAGAACAAGAATTTGAAAATGATTTTTATTCACAAGATGTGCATCAAATCTCTGTTGTAAACAATGTTGCTGTAATTTCTATCATTGGTCAAGATCTAAGCGAATTTCATCATCCATATAATGCGCTAATTAAAAATCAAATTGTACCTGTTTTGTTCAACAACACGGTAACGGGTAAAAATGTGAGTTTGGTGGTTAGAAAAGATGAATTACACAAAGCTGTAAATGTAATTCATGGACAAGTTTTTGGGATAACGAAGAAAATAAACATCGCTATTTTTGGAAAAGGTTTAGTTGGTGCAACCTTAATAGATCAAATTATAGAAAACACCCCTTCTGTTTTAGAGAGAAGAAAAATTCAGATCAATGTTTTTGCAGTAGCTAATTCTAAAAAAGTATTATTAAGTAAAGAGGGCGTTTCTGAAACATGGAAGCAAGATCTTATAGAAAATGGAGACGATCTTATTTCTGTTTCAGAGATCATATCATTTGCAAAAACCCATCATTTTGAAAATTTAATCGCTGTTGATAATACTGCAAATGTAAATTTTGTGAAGCATTACATACCTCTTATTGAAGCAGGATTTGATTTGGTTTCCTGTAATAAAATAGCCAACACCTTATCTTTTGATTTTTATAAACAAGTAAGAGCGAAATTAAAAGAACATAAGAAGCAATATTTGTATGAAACGAATGTAGGTGCGGGATTACCTTTGATAGATACCATTCGTTTATTACATGAGTCCGGAGAAAATATCACAAAAATTAGAGGTGTTTTTTCAGGCTCTTTAAGTTATTTATTTAATAATTTTTCTAAAGAGAATGTTCCTTTTTCAACAGTGTTACAAGAAGCTATTGACAAAGGCTTTACTGAGCCAGATCCTCGAGAAGATCTAGGAGGTAATGATGTTGCTAGAAAATTATTGATTTTAGCGAGAGAATTAGATCTCGAAAATGAATTGACAGAGGTTGCCATACAAAATTTAATTCCTGAAAATTTACAAGAGAATTCATTAGATCAATTCTTAGGAAATTTAGAACTTTTAAACGACGAATATCAAACGTTAAAAGACCGTCAAAAGCCAAACCATGTATTGCGATATATCGGTGAATTAAGTGGAGATTTATCAAAGCATAAAGGAACTTTAGAGGTAAAATTAGTATCCACGGCAGAAAGTACTCCTTTAGGATCTTTAAAAGGGTCTGATGCAATTTTTGAAATTTACACAGAATCCTATGGAGCGCAACCTATTGTAATTCAAGGAGCAGGAGCAGGAGCAAGTGTCACCGCCAGAGGTGTTTTTGGAGATATTTTGAGATTGGCTAAACATCATAATTAAAAATTGAAGGATTTTATATTCATAAAATAATGAAAGAAAATTTCGAAACACAAGCGATACGGAATCAGACCGAAAGGTCCCAGTTTTCCGAGCATTCTACACCATTATACTTAACTTCAAGTTTTGTTTTTGAGGATGCAGAAGAGATGCGCGCATCATTTGCAGAAGAAAAAGAGCGTAATTTATACAGTAGGTTTACAAATCCAAATACATCAGAATTTGTAAATAAAATTGTGGCCATGGAAGGAGCCGAAGCAGGATATGCATTTGCAACTGGGATGTCTGCTATTTTTTCAACATTTGCCGCATTATTAGATGCCGGAGATCACATTGTTTCTTGTAGATCTGTGTTTGGTTCTACCCATAGCATGTTTCATAAATACCTTCCAAAATGGAATATTGAAACTTCTTATTTTAAAGTAAATGAAGTACACTTATTAGAAAGTTTGATTCAAGAGAATACTAAAATTCTATACATTGAGACCCCTACAAATCCGGGAGTGGATATTTTAGATTTAGAACTCATTGGAAATATAGCCAAAAAGCATCAACTCATTTTTATTGTAGATAATTGTTTTGCAACCCCCTACATTCAGCAGCCAATAAAATTCGGAGCTGATTTGGTCATTCATTCAGCAACAAAATTGATAGATGGTCAGGGGCGAGTTTTAGGGGGGATTACCGTAGGAAACAAAGATTTGATGCGCGAAATTTATTTATTTGCCAGAAATACAGGGCCAGCCATGTCTCCTTTTAATGCTTGGGTGTTGTCAAAAAGTTTGGAAACATTGGCAGTAAGAGTAGACAGACATTGTGAAAATGCTCTAAAAGTTGCTCAGTTTTTAGAAGAGCATGAAAATGTAACTTATGTTAAATATCCTTTTTTACCCACTCACCCTCAATATGAAGTCGCAAAGAGGCAAATGAAATTGGGAGGTGCTATCGTTGCTTTTGAAATTAAAGGAGGTATTGCTGCAGGAAGAAGCTTTTTAGACAATATTAAAATGTGTTCTTTGTCTGCAAATTTAGGAGATACAAGAACGATTGTTACACATCCATCCTCTACAACTCACGGTCGTTTATCAGAAGAAGATCGACTTGAGGTTGGAATTACAGACGGTTTGGTAAGAATTTCTGTCGGTTTAGAAAATGTAGAAGATATCATTGCAGATATTCAACAAGCTTTAGGTGTTTGATTATTATATTTAAAGGTGTAGCTTTGTTGCATGCTTTCTAAAAAAACAAAATACGGAATTAAAGCGCTCACTTATTTAGCGAGACTTGAACACAAACTTCCTGTTCAAATCGCAATAATTTCGGAGAGTGAAAATATCTCCTTAAAGTTTTTAGAAAGAATACTTTTAACACTTCGTAAGAATGGAATACTAGGGTCAAAAAAAGGCAAAGGTGGAGGTTACTACCTTTTAAAAGATCCCAGTGAAATTCAAATGACAGTAGTAATGAGAATTCTAGAAGGCCCAATTTCTATGGTTCCTTGTGTCAGCTTAAATTTTTATGAAAAATGCGCTGACTGCCCAGACGAAAACCTATGTGCTGTTCATAGGTTAATGACACAATTAAGAGACAGTTCTTTGCAGATATTTAGGAATACTACCCTGGCAGATTTATGTGGTAAATAACCTTCGATAATCCCATAGAAAATCACTATAATTTTTAGCTACTATATCCTTGTAGCAATTCGATATTCTTAATTTTATCTCTTTTTTTTATTAATATACTAATTTAGTAGGGTTTTTAGAATTATTCATATTTTTTCATCTTTTATTAGAATTTTTTGAAGTAGATTTGCATATCCTACTTAATTAGTGGGGTAATGTTTGAATTAATATTAATATATGATTTTAAACCAAATCATTTTTAGTAAAAAAGCACAGAGTAGAGGTTTTCAAGAAGATAAATATTCTGAAAAACCTCTACGAAGTGTATTGAAAGCATTGAGCTGGAGAGTCGTTGGAACCTTAGACACGCTATTAGTGTCTTATATTCTTCTTGGAGAAATTGGTTTGGCAACCTCTATCGCTTCTATAGATTTTATCACAAAATTAGTATTGTATTTCTTTCACGAAAGACTATGGAATACAATAAAATGGGGGAAATAATGAGTTTATATTTAGAACAAATTAATCAAGAGTTAAAAGATAAAACACCGTTAGAAATTATTTCATGGGCTATTTCATTTGCTAAAAAACCAGTTATTACGACCAATTTTAGACCTTATGAAGTGGCTATTTTAAAAGCTGTCACGGAAGTTCAGAATGATATTAAAGTGATTTGGTGTGACACCGGTTATAATACTCCTCAGACATATAAACATGCAGAAGAAATTATAGATACCTTAAACTTAAACATTCATTTGTATACACCAAAGCAAACGGTTGCTCACAGAAATATTGTTCTAGGAATTCCTTCAATAGAAGATCCAAAACACCGCGTTTTTACAGAGCAAGTTAAGTTAGAACCCTTTTCAAGAGCAATGAAAGAGCATCAACCAGATGTGTGGTTTACCAACCTAAGAAAAGGGCAAACAACTTTTAGAAATAGCATAGATATTGTCTCTAAAAGCAAGGATGGGATTGTAAAGGTAAGTCCCTTTTACAATTGGTCAGACAAAGAACTAGATGCTTATTTAGAAGAAAAAGGTTTGCCAAATGAGTTCACCTATTTCGATCCAACCAAAGTAACGAACAACAGGGAATGTGGTTTGCATATTTAAAAAAAGATACTGATGAATCAAAAAATAATCCAAGTAGATGCTTTAGAAAGTGAAGCAATATATATCTTTAGAGAGGTAGTCGCCCAGTTTGAAAAACCAGTATTACTTTTTTCTGGAGGGAAAGACAGTATTACCCTGGTTCGATTGGCGCAAAAAGCATTTTTTCCTGCTAAAATACCTTTTCCGCTGTTGCATATAGACACCGGTCATAATTTTCCTGAAACAATCGATTTTAGAGACAAACTCGTCAAAGAATTAGGGGTTGAATTGCACGTGAGAAATGTGCAAGACAATATTGATAGTGGTCGTGTTAAAGAAGAAACAGGAAGATATGCAAGTAGAAATATGCTCCAAACAGAAACCTTACTAGATGCTATTGAAGAATTTGGTTTTGATGCTTGTATAGGAGGAGCTCGAAGAGATGAAGAAAAGGCAAGGGCAAAAGAAAGAATTTTTTCTGTAAGAGATGATTTTGGTCAATGGGACGAAAAAAACCAACGTCCTGAGGTCTTTGATATGTTAAATGGGAAAATAGATTTAGGGCAAAATGTGCGTGTTTTTCCAATTTCTAACTGGACAGAATTAGACGTTTGGTCCTACATTCAAAAGGAACATATCGAAATTCCTTCTATTTATTTTGCACATAAGCGAAAAACATTCTTTAGAGACGGATTGATTTGGTCTGCAGATGATCAAGTTGTATACAGAGATGAAGAAGAGCAAGTTGAAGAAAGAATGGTTCGTTTTAGAACTGTAGGAGATATGAGTTGTACAGCAGCAGTATTGTCTGAAGCTACAAACATCCTAAAGGTAGTAGAAGAGATCAGAGATTCATCTATTTCAGAACGAGGAGCAAGAATTGATGACAAAAGATCGGAGGCGGCCATGGAAAAAAGAAAACAACAAGGATATTTTTAAAAATTGAAGAAGCAACACTTTCCTCTTAATAATTTAAGATGATAAGTAAAAAAAAGACTCATAATTAGCTGCAGAGCAAATTGTAAAAAGCCAATAGTAAAAATAAATGAACGTATTAAAAATAGCAACAGCAGGAAGTGTAGATGACGGGAAAAGCACCTTAATTGGACGTTTGTTGTATGATACCAAATCATTGACAGATGATAAATTAGAAGCGATAGAAGAAAAAAGTAAACAAAGAGGTTTTGATTATTTAGATTTTTCACTGGCTACAGACGGTTTGGTTGCAGAAAGAGAGCAAGGAATTACCATCGATGTAGCACATATCTATTTTTCGACACCTTCAAAAAGTTTTATTATTGCAGACACACCAGGTCATATAGAGTATACAAGAAACATGGTCACTGGAGCGTCTACAGCGCAAGCTTCCATTGTTTTGATCGATGCAAGAAATGGAGTTGTTGAACAAACTTATCGTCACTTTTTTATTAATAATTTATTGCGAATTAAGAATGTTGTAATTGCAATAAATAAAATGGACTTGGTAAATTTTTCACAAGAAAAATTTAATAATATTAAAGGTGAAATTGAGTTTTTAGCTTCTAAAAGTGAGTATAAAAATCAAAATTTAACATTCATTCCTTTGTCAGCTTTAGAGGGTGATAATGTGGTTTCATCGTCTGATAAAACCCCTTGGTATACTGGTAAAACACTATTAGACCATTTGGAAGGATTGGAAACTGAAGATATTAATGAGGAATCCCAAGCTCGTTTTCCTGTTCAATCAGTTATCAGGCCAAAAACAGAAGAGTATCATGATTTTAGAGGATATGCAGGTAAAATTTATGGTGGAAACTTTGAAGTTGGAGATAAAATTAGGGTGCTACCCTCTCAAACAACATCTACGATAAAAAGTATTCATTTTTTTAATGAAACGTATGTTGAGGCAAAAAGAGGAAGTGCTGTAACCATGACATTGGCAGATAATGTAAATGTAAGTAGGGGAGATATGTTGGTAAAAGTTAATGAAGAACCAACCATAACAAAACAACTAGATGCCACTATTTGCTGGATGGATTCAGCTCCTCTTGAAGTATCTCAAAAATATTACATCAAACATGGTGTAAATGATGCGCAGGCAAAAATAACACAATTATCAAGTATTATTAAAACAGATTTTTCTGGAAAAATAAACAATCCTTCTAAACTAGAGTTAAATCAAATAGGAGATATTCAATTAAAATTAAGTAAGCCTTTGTTGGTAGATTCTTTTGATCAAAACAAATCTAATGGAGCTTTTATTTTAATTAATCCAAAAACAAATAACACAGTGGGTGTCGGTTTTATCAGACAATAAATAAAAATGTATGCAAAGTTTTAGAACAGAAATTGAAGATCCGATTGTAGAGAAAGATATTATTGAATTGGCTCACAAAATAGAGCAATTCAATAACTTGGAAATAGATGAAGAAAAGTTTCGAAGTTTACGTTTGGCTAGAGGAGTTTATGGGCAGCGTCAACAGGGAGTTCAAATGATTCGTATCAAACTTCCTTATGGAAAGGTAATGAGCAATCAATTGCGAAGAATTTCTGAAGTTTCAGATGAATACTCGAGAGGGAGATTACACATTACGACCCGTCAAGACATACAAATTCACCATGTAGATTTAAACAGAACGCCAGAATTATGGGCAGCGTTAGAAAGAGATGATGTGACGTTACGGGAAGCTTGTGGAAATGTTGTAAGAAATGTAACTGCTTCAGAAACTGCTGGGATAGATGTAAACGAACCTTTTGATGTATCTCCCTATGCAGATGCACTCTACAAGTTCTTTTTACGGAATCCAATTTGTCAAGAAATGGGGCGTAAATTTAAAGTGTCTTTTTCTGCTACTGATGAAGATACAGGGTTGTCGTATTTGAATGATTTAGGATATATTGCTAAAATTGAAAATGGAGTAAGAGGATTTAAAGTGTTGGTTGCTGGAGGACTAGGTTCTCAGCCACGTCATGCAGAGGTACTCTATGATTTTTTACCTTCAGACAAAATGATTCCAGCAATGGAAAGTGTTTTAAGAGTTTTTGATCGTTATGGTGAACGTAAAAGTAGAGCAAAAGCGAGAATGAAATTTCTTTTAAAAGACATAGGCTTGGCAGCTTTTAAAGAATTAATTACTGAAGAACAAAAAGCAATTGAGTTCAAATCAGTTGCAGTAGATTACCAATCTTATGTTCCTTCAAAACCTGTTTCAGTGACAATTCCTGAAACAGCGGTGCAAGACGAAGTTGCTTTTAATTTATGGAAAACGACGAACTTAATACCTCAAAAGCAAGAAGGTTTTGTAGCGATAGGAATTAAAGTTTTATTAGGAGATTTTTATACTGATAAAGCAAGATTATTGGCCAATTTAGTGGATGTTTATGCCGCAGGAGAAATCCGATTAACCTTGCGTCAAAACATAATAATTCCTTTTGTAAAAGAAGCGCTACTCCCATTTTTTTATACCGAATTAGAAAAATTAGGATTTGTTGAAGCAGGGTATAATAAAGCAGTTGATATTACAGCATGTCCTGGGACAGATACTTGTAATTTAGGGATTGCAAGTAGCACAGGAATTGCAAAAGAGTTAGAGCGAGTAATTACCACGGAATATCCTCAATATTTGAAAAATGAAGATTTAGTGATAAAAATTAGTGGTTGTATGAATGCCTGTGGACAGCATAATATGGCGAATATTGGTTTTCAAGGAATGACAGTAAGGACTCCTGAAAAATTGGTCGCTCCGGCCTTACAAGTTTTGCTGGGTGGAGGTAATTTAGGAAATGGAAATGGAGCTTTTGCAGATAAAGTAGTAAAAGTACCAAGTAGAAGAGGTCCCGAAGCTTTGAGAAGAATTTTAAATGATTTTGAAGCAAACGCAAATGGGCAAGCCTTTATCGAATACTATAAAGAAAAAGGAGAAAAATATTTCTATCATTTTTTAAATGATTTACAAGACGTCTCTAATTTAACTCAAGAAGATTTTATTGACTGGGGAGAGGAAGAGAAATATTTAAAACAAATTGGGATTGGTGAATGTGCTGGAGTTGTGATAGATTTAATTGCTACTTTATTTTTAGAAAGTGAAGAAAAAATAGAAAATGCCAACGAGGCCTTTAAAAATCGTGTGTATTCTGGGGCCATTTATTACGCGTATCAATCTTTGGTAAACACAGCAAAAGCAATGCTATTAGCAGATAAGAAGAAAACAAACACCCATGCAAGTATTATTTCTCAATTTGATGAGGTATTTGTTACTTCTAAAAAAATAGACATAGGAATCTCGTTTTCAGAGTTGATTTATCAAATTAATAAATATGCTCCTTCAAAGGAATTTGCCGAAATTTATATTAAAAATTCAACTAAGTTTTTACAAAAAGTAAGAGCTTATAGAACGGCTGAAACAAACTAGACTGTAAAAGTTATTTAGAAGAAAAAAATGAGGATAAATACACCGAAATTAACTTTAGTTGGAGCGGGTCCTGGAGATGTAGATTTAATCACCGTAAAAGCGATTCGTGTTTTAAAAACTGCCGATGTTGTTTTATATGACGCTTTAGTAAATGAAGAGTTATTAGAATACATAAATGCAGATGCAGAAATTATCTTTGTAGGCAAACGAAGAGGCTGTTATCGTTATCAGCAAGAACAGATTAATGAGCTAATTGTTGCATTGGCAAATTCTAAAGGACATGTAGTTCGTCTGAAAGGTGGAGATCCATTTATTTTTGGGAGAGGCGCAGAAGAAATGGAATATGCTGCAAGTTTTGGGATCGAAACAGCTTTTGTTCCGGGTATTTCGTCTTCATTAGCAGTTCCTGCATATCAAAACATACCGTTAACAAAACGTGGAAGTTCAGAAAGTTTTTGGATTATCACTGGGACTACAAAAGACCATAAGATCTCTAGCGATGTTGCATTGGCAGCGAAGTCAAATGCGACCGTAGTTGTTTTAATGGGGATGAGTAAACTACCAGAAATAATTGCATTATTTCAACGAGAAAATAAACATAATTTACCCGTTGCCATCATTCAAAATGGAACAAGAGCAAACGAAAAAGTCGGTATTGGAACCGTTGATACTATTTTAGAAGTTGTCAAAGAAAAGGCACTAAGTAACCCCTCCATCATTGTTTTAGGAGAAGTTGTCAAACACCGTCAAATAATTTCAGACATTCAACTGCACTATGCCGTTGAGCAAAACAGCGTACTTTATGGAAGTTAATAATTTGTATCCCATTTTTTTAAAAACCAAGAACTTACATGTTTTAATTATTGGGGGAGGTTTTGTTGCAGAGGAAAAATTAACCTTCTTGTTAAAATCGAGTCCAGATGCAAATGTTCTCATGGTATCACCAATGTTTAGAGAAGGAACAAAAGCGTTGGCTAAAAAAGGAAATGTACAATTGGTATATAAAAAGTACCACAGACGTTATTTGAAAGGAAAACACATTGTTGTTGCCACCACTGATCTCCCAGAAGTAAATGAAAAGGTTTATAAACACTGTAGAAGACGAAGTATCTTGGTAAATGTAGCCGATAACCCGCCTTTTTGTGATTTTTATATGGGAGGAATCGTCACCAAGGGAAATGTAAAAATAGCCATTTCGACTAATGGAAAATCACCGACAACTGCGAAAAGATTACGTCAGTTTTTTGAAGATGTAATTCCAGAAAACATCAACGATCTTGTGAAAAATTTAAACGAATTTAGAAAAACAATTAAAGGTGATTTCGAAGAAAAAGTAGAGACCCTCAATGAATTTACAAAAGGATTAATAGAGAAAAAAGAATCTTAAAATGATTACAACAGATATTCTAATTATTGGAGCAGGACCCACAGGGCTGTTCACTGTTTTTGAAGCCGGTTTATTAAAATTAAAATGCCATCTTATTGATGCCTTACCTCAACCTGGAGGTCAATGTTCGGAGATTTATCCAAAGAAACCGATTTATGATATTCCTGCCTATCCAGAGATTTTAGCAGGAGA
>ERZ767114.91-NODE-91-length-73087-cov-4.391563_pt1 | contig 73087 bp, 63 predicted proteins | sample MGYA00374952_ERZ767114 | MGnify/ENA primary metagenome ERZ767114 (study PRJEB28939, sample SAMN06267156) | marine metagenome | isolation source: Columbia River Estuary | place: USA:Columbia River Estuary, USA | collected 2012-05-05 ... | reverse complement strand
AAGTTTCTTAATTTTATTAAGTATTCTTAAAAGAAGAAAATCGTAGATTAGTTTATTATTTAAATTTATGAAACTTTCTTTTGCCGATAAAAAAACACCTACCAACGAGTTGGTACGATATTCTATTCTTTTTTACTGGTCTATATTTTGGCTGTTTAATATTGTAGATAAAATAATTGGCGGGAGCTTATTCCTTTGGGTTGGTAGAGACAGATTTGCTCAATTTCAGAAGTTAAATTTCCTTTTAAAGCTTTAAAACGTTGAATACCATCTCTGCTATTTTGCTTTTTATTTTTAAATTATTGTTACCCCTCACCTTAGCGTTTTTCGGAAAAGCAGAAGTGTTTTTTGTGAATTCAATTGGCTTACCTTTTAATAGCGGAACTATCTTTGCTGCCCTTTTTTTTATTTTCTTTTTCTATTATACCCTGCGTCTTACATATAAAAAAAATTGGGTAAACCTTAACACAGGAGTGCTTTCCGTTCTTTTTGTATTGCTTGGTTTTTCATCATGGATTATGATTCCAATTCGTGCCAATGCAAATACAGTAATTAACGAAAATTCTCCTTCAGATGCAAGATTGCTTTTAGCTTATTATAACCTAGAACAATATCCGGAAACTAAATTATTTTATGGCCCAATGTTTTCTGACATCTATGCGGGTCAAGATCCTGAAGAACCCTTTATAGACGACAAGCCAAAATATGAGAGAGATTATACAACAGGTCGTTATAAAATTGTGAATTTTTGGGAAGGTGCTCGCTACAATTCAAACAGTGCTCACAATGGTTTACTTCCTCGTTTGTGGAGTAGTGAACATGCTGGGAACTATATGAATTTTACTGAACCATTGGAATTTTCAATCAAATCATCCTACCGCTCCAATCCACAGCTTCAAAAACGAGTAAAAGATTTTAAAGAAGATATTGAAGAGGGTGCTGTTAATGGAGATCAATACCATGAATTTCTTAAAACCCTTAGTCCTTATCTAAATATTGAAAAACCAACATTTTTCTCTAACCTGCGATTTTTCTTTGAGTACCAATTAGTGTATATGTACGGGCGCTACTTCATGTGGAATTTTACTGGTCGTCAAAATGACATCCAAGGAGAATATAATGTGTTAAATGGAAACTGGCTAAGTGGGATTCCTTTTGTTGATGAATTACGTTTAGGAAATCAAGCGGAGCTTAATGATGATGCACTTTCTAATAAAGCAAGAAATACATATTTTTTCCTTCCATTAATATTAGGACTTATTGGATTATACTTTTTATATGAGCAGGATCCAAAGCGGTTTTGGGTATTAATGCTTTTTTTCTTGTTTACAGGCATTGCACTTAAGGTCTACTTAAACGAACGCCCTTTTGAACCTAGGGAACGAGATTATGCATTAGTTGGCTCATTTTACGTATTTGCTATTTGGATTGGCCTTGGCTGTATGGCCTTGATTCATAAAGCTAAACAATTCTTAAAGTCGAAGGCTTTACAACCTTCCATTGTGATCCTCTGTTTATTGAGTGTACCCGTACTTATGGGGTACCAAAACTGGGATGATCATGACCGCTCCGATAGATATACTGCACAATCTATGGCGCGATCGTACTTACAGTCTATTCAAAAAGACACAGGAGCCATGATATTTACTATTGGTGATAATGATACTTTTGCTCTTTGGTATGCCCAAGATATTGAAGAATATCGTACCGATGTAAGAACTATTAATTCAAGCCTTTTAGGCACTGACTGGTATATTGATCAAATGAAGCGTAAAACTTACGAAAGTGAGCCAATTCCTTCACAAATGACTCATGACTTGTATGCCTATGGAGTTAGAGATGTAATTCGCTACCAACCTGATGAACGTCTCGATTCTATACGATGGGATATTAAGGATTTTATGAATTGGGTGGCAAGTGATGACCCACGAACTAAAATCAAGGATTTATTATTAAAAACTGGAAGAGATGTAAACCAGCTTCCTGAAAGTCAACGCGAAGGAATTTATTATCCTAATCGAAAAATTCGAATACCCGTAAACAAAGAAAATGTATTAAAAAGTGGAATCGTCAGCCCAAAAGATTCAGATAAAATAGTACCATATATCGATATTGATTTACCGGAAAGTGCCATTCTTAAAAATCAAATGATGATGCTAGATATTGTAGCCAACAATGATTGGAAACGTCCAATTTATTTTACTGGAGGTAGTTTTTCTGACTCTGAGTATTTATGGATGAAAAAGTATCTACAACTAGAAGGACTCGTATATAAATTAGTTCCTATAAAAACAGACACAGGAAAAGACAATCCTTACCTAATGGGAAGGATTGATACCGATTTAATGTATGATATTGTAATGCAATGGGAATGGGGAAATTCTGAGAGCCCATTTATTTATCATGATCCAGAAACAAGAAAAAACAGCATTTCATTCAGAAGTAATATGGCACGTCTTTCAGAAAAGCTGATTGAAGAAGGAAAAACAGATAAAGCTATTGACGTTATAGACTTAGCTCTTGAAAAAATGCCGCTTAATTATTTTGGATATTATAGCTTAATGGTTCCTTTTGTTGATGGATATTACAGACTTAATGAAAATAATAAAGCACAGGCGCTATCCAAAGCTATTGCCTACAAATATAGTGATCGTTTAGAGTATTTCAGCTCTTTAGATGCAGATCTACAGTACTCCCTTGGTGAAGAAATTATTACTGAAATTGAACGTTATCGTGCATTGGTAGAGGCAGATTTAAAACATGCTGAAAAAGCAGATCTTGTCTCAACTTTAAATCAATTCCTTGCGGCTTCAAATCCTTTTAAATATTTATATGGTGACTATGAATATAATACAAGTCTTATCGATTTTGTAGAAGGATATTTTATTGAGGATGATACAGAAATGGCAGAGTCGTTAAGCGTGAAAATAGCATTAGAATTTTCAAAAAGACTTCAGTTATATAGCCAGTTTTCTGCTGAAAATCAACTTCAATTAATTAAGCAAATAAAAGATGAATTTTTAAACTACCAATACCTTTTGCAGCTAACAAAGATTTATGGGAGTGATTCTTTTTACAAACAACAAGAAAAAGACTATAGTAAGAGTGTAGCATTATTCACAGATATACTAGACAATAAAGTTTTGGAATAAAATTTATTTAAGCTAAGTGATCTTGAATCAAGCTAATTAAAGTATTAGCATCTTGCTCGCCACTTTGGCGCCAAACCATTTCACTATCTTTATAAATCATTAAAGTAGGTAAAATCTTTACTCGTAAAGCCTCTGAAAGTTTGTGGTTTTTATCTACCTCTATTTTTATTACTTTGCCTTTATCACCAATTGCAGCGGCTACATCTTTTAAAATAGGGTGTAGTTCCAATTCAACATCTTCTTGCCGGTAAAAAACCAACAAAATAGGTATTTTCTCATCTAATAATTCACCAAATTTTGACATAATCATATCGCATTATAAAACAAATGTATAAGAAAAAGGTTAAACCGCTGTTTTAGCCTTCTTTAAAGTGATAGAGGTTACTTCTGGCCACATACCTACTCGCCCTGGATATGCAAGGTATCCAAAACCTCTATTAACGTTTATTCGTTGTTCTGGCTGGCCATAAATTCCTGCCCATTGTTTATAGCGCCATTGAACAGGACTCCACTTTATCCAGCCTGGTATTTCAATCCCAAACTGCATTCCATGGGTATGTCCACTTAAAGTTAAATGAATATTATACGGGTGAGGTAGAACCTCTGCTTCCCAATGCGAAGGATCATGTGACATTAATATTTTAAAATCTTCAGGTGCAACATCTTTAAGTGCTTTATTTAAATCTCCTGCTTTTTTAAATCGTCCTGAACCCCAGTTCTCTACTCCTACAAGTGCAATACGTTGTCCATTTTTTTCAATAAATCGAGATTCATTTAATAGCAGATCCCATCCCATACTTTTTTGAACTGCATAGAGGTCTTCCATATTTTTAATCTTAGCTTCAGCACTTTCCCATTGAGTATAGTCACCATAATCATGATTACCAAGAACAGAAAATACTCCGTTTGGAGCTTTAATTTCTCCAAAAATTTTGATCCATGGAAGCGCCTCATCTGACGTATTATTAACAAGGTCACCAGTAAATAAAACAAGATCTGCTTGTACTTTATTGACTAAATCAACTCCATATTTTACTTTTTCAGGACTGTCAAAACTACCACTATGGATATCTGAAATTTGAGCAATTTTAAAGCCATCAAAAGCTTCTGGTAAATCTTCATATTCCAAAACATAAGAAAGTACTTTATAATTATATCGACCACGGTACATCCCATAAAGTAAAGAAGTAAATGGAATAGCTGCTATTCCTACTGCTAATTGAGCTAAAAACTTTCTTCGAGTAGGAAAAAAAGAGGATTGCCCGGGCATTTTAAAGAAATAAGCGTAGATGGACTGGGGCACTCTAATAATGTCCTCCGCCATTAATAAGAGCGTAATGATTGCCTGAAATGAAAAAAGAGTAATAAATAAACCTATGGCATACATAAGCTTTGGCTCCATATTAGCTGTACTTTCTAAGATTAAGGTATGTAGTAATAAATTGCCTACAATAATTGTAACGATTACTCCGTAGAGTAACCAAAACCATCGGTTAGACGTTACTGTTTTAATTCCCTGGAAAGCATACCACTGAAGAATACAGAAAATTAAGATTGTAATAACCCATCTCATAGTTCTTTTTTTTTGCAAAGGTAGTGAGTTCGTATTTATAAAGTAATAGAAATTAACCGCCAATATCTTGTGCCATCCTTAAAGCTTTTCCATCAGAAAGACTAGCTACATAACAGGTTGCATTTAAAAGGGTTTCATACAAGGTATTTCCTTGGATAGATGTTCCCTCATCAACTAAAGAAAGAATCAATTTATCATGAGAATTTGGAATCCCCTTAAACATTCTAACAGCTGCATTGGTATAATGCTCTAATAAGGTTGAAATTGCTCGGTGACCAACTACTTCTTTTTGAACAACCTCTCGTGATTGGTAAATATTTTTAATACTTAGGTTAATAATATCTTCAATTTGAGCCTTGTATTTACTTTTATCCAAAAGTGAAACCTCAAAGGTTCCTTTTAAAATAGATGCTTCATTTTCAATAAAAATATGGATGGCATCTTGAATTAAACTATTAATTGCAAGTGCTCTGAGATAACTTAACCGCTGTGGCTTAAATACCAATTGTGCGTACTTCTTTGTATCAATTTTATCTCTAACTAAATTGATTAAATATTCTAAGGCGAAATCTTCTGAAATCCACCCTAAGTTAATTCCATCTTCAAAATCTATAATAGTGTAGCATATATCATCTGCCGCTTCCACTAAATAAGTTAGCGGGTGGCGAATGGGTCCTTGCTCAACAGGTAATGCTAGTTCTTGAATGAGATCTTCAAAAAAAGGAGCTTGAGCTTGAAAATAACCATACTTTTTATCAGCCACATGATCAGAGGGTTTTTTAGGTAGGCTACCTTTGGGATACTTTATAAAAGCGCCCAAAGTAGCATAGCTTAGTCTTAAACCTCCCGGTGTTCCTATTTGGGATTCTGTTAAAATTTTTAATCCATTTGCATTTCCCTCAAAATCACATAAATCTTGATATTCTATAGGCGTTAATGAATCTTTAAATCCCTTTCCAGATCCCGAAGTAAAGAAATGACCAATAGCCTTTTCTCCACTATGTCCAAAAGGAGGATTGCCTATGTCATGAGCTAATGCAGCGGCTGCAACTATAGCACCAAAATCATTTGGCTGATAGCCTAGGGTAGCTTGTAAATGTGGATACTTTTCAAGAATAGCTTTCCCTGCAATACGTCCCAAACTTCTTCCTACTACTGAGACTTCTAAACTATGGGTTAAACGTGTATGAACAAAATCTGTTTTTGAAAAAGGAATGACTTGTGTTTTATCCTGCAAGCTTCGAAAAGCATTTGAAAATACAATCCTATCATAATCCACTTCAAATCCTAAACGCAGATCATCTTGTTCTATTCGTAAGCGTTTATTCTTGTCACCAAAGCGTTTTAATGATAATAATGATTCCCATTCCATCCTACAAATTTAGGATTCTTAAATCATATGTAAAGTAAACTTTAATAAAAATAAATATGATAACATTTAAATAAAATAATCTTGTGTAACTAAAAATAATGCCTTCTAGTAGTGCCAATAGTCTTTAATTATTTGACATAGGATCATATTATTGTTAGGTCAATATTTAGCTTATTATCAAGCTAAAAAAAGGTACGGTTGAATAGATATCCTCTTATTATAAATATTTTAATACAGCAACTATGACATAAGATTTAATTTCTTTAAAAATAAATCTTACTTTTTATAGCTATCATAATATTCTTCCATCAAATTCATGATACTATTAACTAAGTCTTTCGTTTCAAGTAAAATATTGAAATAAAGCGTGGTGTTTTTAGGGCTTGATTCTTCCGATCGTGTTCGCTCAATTTGAGTGTCAATTTTCACGGAAATAAGACCTAGTAACTCCTTCTTTTGAGCTATCACAAAAGCGATTCTCTCGAATTTTCTGCTATTAAAAATATCAATTATTTCTTTATACAGTAAATCCAACCGGTCTTCTATTTCCTTTAAATCTTTGAATTGATTAAATTTCAACTTTTGATGCTGATTATTTACATGTTTGTAACTCTTCTTAGAAATAAACTCTAAAGATTGTGCTATATCAGTTAGATAAGCTAATATTATAATGTAAAAATTACTTCCTCGGACACTAGTTTCATCTAAATTTTTAATCAAAAAGAAAATATTATCTCTAAGGTCCTCTATCTCACCATCTAACTTCGCTACCCCTTTTTTACTCTTTTTTAATAGGTCTGAGTTTTGAGTAGAAAGTCCCTCTAAAAAGTTGGCATAAATTTTACTAGCTCTTGAAATTACAGCAATAATATTTTCAGCACTTTCTGAGATAATGCCCTGAACAGTGCTACTTTCATATTTTCTAAGTTGATTGGAATCTATTTTTACATCCTTATTTTTGTGTTTAATAAAGTTTCTTAGAAGTAAAAGAATTGTTAAAAGCAAAAGAATTGGGATCATAGTTACTTTATCCCATCGGATTAGAAAGACAACCACCCCTGAAGCTAAAAAGGCTCCTAAAGCTGTTAAAAACCAGCCTCCTATAACACTTACAACACCTGCAACACGATACACAGCACTTTCCCTACCCCAGGCTCTGTCTGCAAGCGAGGTTCCCATTGCCACCATAAAGGTTACATATGTAGTTGATAAAGGTAATTTCATAGCAGTTGCTATCGAAATTAAAATACCAGCAACCATTAAGTTAACAGATGCTCTAATCATATCAAAAGCTGGGGCGTCTACACTTTGATCTTTAGAAAGCATAAATGCATTATTTCGCTCATAACTTTTCTCAATTCTATCATGAAAAGATTTTGGCAATACTGCACTTAGTGAGGATGAAATGCCAAAAAATAAATTTACAAGTGTTCTAGAAAAAATATTGGGTTTAAATTTTTCATGTGTATCATTCTGTCTAGATAAACCTATTTCAGTTTCTGCTACAGTTTTAGCTTTTTTAGAAAACCACAGAGTAATTACCATAATTCCACCCGCAATAAATAATAAAAGTGGTTCTGCAGGTACTTTCTTATCTAAAACTTCCATTGAAAATAAGGTTGGATCTATTCCAGAAATACTCCATGCTTCATAAGAATGATATGCTGCCATTGAAACACCAATAAAGTTAACTAAGTCATTTCCTGAAAAAGCAAGAGCAAGTCCAAAAGTACCTACCAATATGATAATTATTAAAATACTTTTTTGAGAGACTTTTTGAAAAAAATAGGAAAGGGCTGTTAAAGCAAAAAAAGCAATTGCAACTATTAAAAGCTCATTGTTTTTCAAAAAACCCGAAAGCTCTTTGTAGTATGGCGTTCCTTTTAGTCCTTTTATGAAAATAAAATAGGTGATTGAGGTAAGGGCAATTCCACCAAAAAAAGCTCCAAAGTTTTTTACTTTCTTTTCAAATTGAAAGGTAAAAATAATTCGTGAAATCCATTGGACAAAAGCACCAACAGAAAAGGCAATGATCACAGACAAGAGGATTCCACTAATAATGGTAATTGCTTTATCTGTATTAATATAATTTCCTATATCAGCTAACGTTTCAGAATCTGAAGCACCGATTTTAATTAAAGACATTACAACAGAAGCACCTAAGAGATTAAAAACTATTGAAACCGTTGTTGAAGTAGGAAGACCTAATGTATTAAAGAAATCAAGGAGGAGTATATCCGTTATAATTACAGCCATGAAAATGATCATAATTTCATCAAAGTAAAAAGAGCCTGGATTAAAAATACCTTTTCGAGCCACTTCCATCATACCACTTGAAAAAACAGCACCAATAAAAATCCCTAAACTTGCGACAATCATAATGGTTCTTATTGAGATTGCTTTTGAGCCTATTGCTGAATTCAAAAAGTTAATAGCATCATTACTAACTCCTACAACTATGTCTGCAACTGCCAAAACGGCAAGAGCAATCAACATATATAAATAAATATTATCCATAAAAAATTTATTATTAGTAAAGATCAGTATTAATATCAATCTCTACGTTATCAAATTATTAAAAATGAAGATCAAATCCTGTTCTGAAAAGTACATTATCTTTTATTCCACTAGCATTTAAAAGGCTAATATCTGCTTGAATTTTTAAACTATGTCCCACAACATACTTTGACACCCCAAATGTGATTTGGTTAAGGTCTGATAGACGAGTAATTTTTTTAAAATTAATATTAGTATATCGTGCAGTAATTTCAAAGTTATTTTTAAAAAGATAACTTCCTTGTATGTTTGAAGCAGATCCTGCACCCACTACCGCTCCTGTTTTTGTTCTACCATCTTCTTCTAAAGCCTCAATTTGATCAGCATCTCTATTTGCATACTCTCCCGTCAATGCAAAGCCGTTATATTTAATAACACCATCCAGAAATATAGTAGTAATGTCAGTCTCAAATAATCCTCCACTAGATTGTATTAAATAAGAGCCCATATTACTTCTACTTTTTACTGCATTTTCATTAATGTCATAGGTAAAACCAAACATGGCTTTAATTGATTTTTCACGTTTTAAGTCTCCTTGGGAATAATCACCCTTCGAAGAGAATTCACCAAAAGGAAGTAATTCAAGTCTTGAGGTATATTGAAGTCCCCCTATATTTCCTTCAGTTATATTTCTTCCTTCACCCTGTGAAATTGAGAACTTTTCTTTTATAATCCAGTTACCACCCAATCTTAATTTGTGCCGTAATTGAATACCTATATCTCGATCAATATTAAATTTACTATTCAATAATGATCGATCAATCAACTGTAAGTTTGCTGAAGAAACAACTCTTTCTATATTTCCTGGCAGTTTTGTTTGGCCAGCCCATAGTTCAAAATTTTCGTGAAAATTCCACATGACCACAGCATCTAAAATATACCGTGGTGTATTTCTATTGTAAATATTTGCTCCTGAAATATCACGATTGGAAAGACCCAATTCAATTTTGTATTTTAATTTTGGTAAAAAAGCAAAACCCCCAAATTTCAATCGTGCTCTTCTTACTGAAAAATTGATATCTGCAGGATCATAATCTTCGCCATCATAACTCCATTCACTTTGGTAACGCGATTGAACTCTAGGTGCAAATTTTACGCTAAAAGAACTATCTTTTGCAATAAAATTTATCATTCCATTGCCAAATTTAGTGTCACTAATTCCTTGAGCTTGAAGTAAAAGACCAAGGGGAATAAACAAGAAAGATAATATTAACTGTTTCATGTAGTTTTTAATATAATTACATAACAAAAATCATATTTTAAAAACAGTTTGATATTACCTTATTATTACCTTTTAAATAATATTTAATCAATAATGTTATTAAATCATTATGTCAATTAAGATCCACACATCAAGCAATCGTCATCTTCACCTTCTTTGGCTTGCGCAAGCATTTGCTTAAGCTCCTGTGGTGTCAAAGGCTCAACTGGAACGGCTGGCTGAGGGGCTATTGCACTAGCAGCTGCAGTCTGAGAAACTGTTGTTGTTATAGCTTCAGCTATCGGTGTGCTTTTTTCTTTTTTTGAATTGTCTAGTGTGAACTTAATGGCATCAACTGCGGATTTGGTTCTCAAGTAATACATTCCTGTTTTTAATCCCGATTTCCATCCATAAAAGTGCATTGATGTTAGTTTGGCCATAGTGGCTCCTTCCATAAAGAGATTCAAAGATTGTGATTGATCAATAAAATATCCTCGTTGGCGAGACATGTCTATGATATCTTTCATACTCATTTCCCAAACCGTACGATATAGTTCTTTTAAATCATCTGGAATACCTTCGATACTTTGAACAGATCCATTATTGCGCATCAATTCTTGCTTCATGTCTTCATCCCATAATCCGCGATCCACAAGGTCTTCTAAGAGATGCTTGTTAACAACAATAAACTCTCCCGAAAGAACACGTCTTGTATAAATATTAGAGGTATAGGGTTCAAAACATTCGTTATTTCCAAGGATTTGAGAAGTACTAGCAGTTGGCATAGGTGCTACTAAAAGTGAATTTCTAACACCTTGTTTTTTTATTGTTTTGCGTAAAGCAGCCCAGTCCCATCGTCCGCTTAATTCTTCATCTTTTATTCCCCATAAGTTATGTTGGAATTCCCCTTTTGAAATTGGAGAGCCTTTGTAACTTTCATAAGGACCATCATTTTTAGCTTCTTCTGCTGAAGCCGTTAAAGCTGCAAAATAAAGAGTTTCAAAAATTTCTTGATTTAGCTCTTTTGCTTTGTCAGACGTAAAAGGCAAGCGTAACATTATGAATGCATCTGCGAGTCCTTGAACTCCTAATCCTACAGGACGGTGCCTGAAGTTTGAGTTTTGGGCTTCAATTACCGGATAGTAATTGCGATCAATCACGCGGTTTAAATTTTTCGTTACACGAACTGTTACATCAAATAACGCCTGGTGATCAAAAGCGTCATCTTTAATAAACATAGGTAAAGCTATAGAGGCTAAATTACATACAGCCACCTCATCTGGAGAAGTATACTCCATAATTTCTGTACATAAATTTGAAGAACGAATGGTTCCTAAATTTTTCTGATTAGATTTTCTATTGGCAGCGTCCTTATAAAGCATGTATGGAGTACCTGTTTCAATTTGAGATTCTAAAATCTTTTCCCAAAGTTCACGTGCTTTGATTGTTTTTCGCCCTTTACCCTCTGATTCATATTTAAGGTAAAGTTTGTCAAATTCATCTCCATGGACATTAAAAAGATCAGGACATTCGTTAGGACACATTAATGTCCATTCTGCGTTTTGTTCTACTCGCTTCATGAATAAATCTGGTGTCCACATAGCATAAAACAAATCGCGTGCACGCATTTCTTCTTTTCCATGATTCTTTTTCAACTCTAAGAATTCAAAAATATCAGCATGCCACGGCTCTATGTAAATTGCAAAGGAACCTTTTCTTTTTCCTCCACCTTGATCAACATATCGTGCGGTATCGTTAAAAACACGTAACATCGGTACAATTCCATTAGAAGTTCCATTTGTTCCTGCTATATAAGAACCTGTAGCGCGCACATTGTGAATAGACAATCCAATACCTCCTGCTGACTGCGAAATTCGAGCAGTCTGCTTTAAAGTGTCGTAGATACCATCAATACTGTCGTCTTTCATAGTCAATAAAAAACATGAAGACATCTGCGGCTTAGGTGTTCCTGAATTAAATAATGTAGGTGTTGCGTGCGTAAAATATCTTTTAGACATTAGCTCGTAAGTCTCAAGAACAGAATCAATATCGTCTAAATGAATTCCCACAGAAACACGCATCAACATGTGCTGTGGCCGTTCTACAATTTCTCCGTTTAACTTCAGTAAATAAGAGCGTTCTAATGTTTTGAAACCAAAGAAGTCATACCCAAAATCTCTATTATAAATAATATTTGAATCTAACTTGTCAGCATTTTTTTGAATAATCTCATAAACCTCATCCGAAAGTAAAGGAGCCTTTTTGCCTGTTCTAGGATTTACATACTGATACAAGTCAGCCATGGTTTCAGAAAAAGATTTTTTGGTGTTCTTGTGTAAATTAGAAACTGATATACGAGCTGCTAATTTTGCGTAGTCAGGATGAGATGTGGTCATCGTAGCAGCAACCTCAGCTGCAAGATTGTCCAAGCCCGAAGTCGTAACACCATCATAAAGTCCTTCAATTACACGCATTGCAATTCGAACAGGATCTACTAATGGATTTAATCCATAGTTCAACTTACGAATTCGAGCTGTAATTTTATCGAACATAATGGGCTCTTTACGGCCATCTCTCTTGAGTACAAACATAGGGGTGATATTTAAAAATTATTGATTTTTTCTAAAAAAACAGAAAAAAATTAGTTAGGGTGTCTTTAGATCAAAAATCTGCATCAAAGCTGATTTTTGTCTCTTGATCTTCTGCATTTAGAACACCTGCTTTTTGGTATTCACCTACTCGCTTCTCAAAGAAATTTGTTTTTCCCTGTAAGGATATCATATCCATAAAGTCAAATGGATTGGTTACGTTAAACTCTTTCTCCAAGTTTAATTCTGTAAGAAGTCGATCGGTTACAAATTCTAAATATTGGGTCATCAACTTTGCATTCATACCAATCAAACTGATTGGTAAAGATTCTGTGATAAACTCGCGCTCAATTGTTAATGCGTCAAGAAGAATTTCTTTAATTCGAGCTGGAGGTACTTTATTTACTAAGTGATGATTGTGTAAGTGAACTGCAAAATCACAATGCACTCCTTCATCTCTAGATATTAACTCATTTGAAAATGTAAGACCTGGCATTAATCCTCTTTTCTTTAACCAATAAATAGAACAGAATGCTCCTGAGAAGAAAATTCCTTCAACAGCTGCAAAAGCAATTAAACGCTCGGCAAAAGAATCTGAATCAATCCACTGTAATGCCCAATCTGCTTTTTTCTTAATGGCCGGAAAAACTTCAATAGCCTTGAAAAGATTGTCTTTTTCAGCATCATCTTTCACATACGTATCGATTAATAAAGAATACGTTTCTGAGTGGATATTTTCCATCATAATCTGAAAACCATAGAAAAATTTAGCTTCAGAGTACTGTACTTCATTAACAAAATTCTCAGCAAGATTTTCATTTACAATACCATCCGATGCAGCAAAAAAAGCTAGAATATGCTTGATGAAATATTTTTCATCATTAGTTAATTTTGTATTCCAATCCGTCAAATCTTGGTGTAAATCAATTTCTTCGGCTGTCCAAAAACTAGCCTCCATCTTTTTATACCATTCCCATATATCATGGTGTTGGATTGGGAAAATAACGAAACGATTTTCGTTTTCTTGGAGGATAGGTTCTACTGCTGCCATTTTGATCTTTATTTATGATTTAAAATTGGTTGGTTATTGTTTAACAAAGATTCTAAAATGAATCGGAAATTGAAAGAGCAACTTTTCCACAATGAGGGTTAGTTTTTAACAATCTGGGCTTTTTTCAAACTTTTTGAGAAAAAAAATAATATTAAAATAGTCTGATAATTAGAGTGTTACAATAATATATTTTTGTTAGACCGCGTGAACATTAGAACTGAACTAAGACGCCTTTTTTGCATATTTTTCTAAAGCAGTATACCATACTTTTCCAAATTTTCTTACAAGGGCAGTTTTAACAAATTGATATACTGGAATTTTAAGTGATTTTCCTAAATCACATGCATCAGAACAAATAGACCAGCTATGGTAATTTACAGCAGTCATATCATCATACTTTTGAATTCTGACAGGATATAGATGACATGAAATTGGTTTTTGAAAATCAATTACTCCTTCTTTGTTTGCTTTTTCAATACCACAAGAAGCGACTCCCGTTTCAGAAAAAACAGTATAAGCACATTCTTTCCCTTTTACTAATGGAGTTTCATAATCCCCATCAATTCCTTTTACAAATACTCCTTGAGCTTCAATAGATGCGATCCCTTTTTCGTTTAAAAAGGGTTTTATTTTGGAATAATTTTGCTGTAAGAATGTAACCTCCTCATTTTCTAGTGGGGCACCAGCCTCTCCTGAAACACAACATTGGCCATTACATTTCGAAATATTGCAAACAAAATCTTCTTTAATTAAGTCATCAGAAATTAATGTATTTTCTATAGCAACCATGTGTATTATTTTCGATAAAAATAACCATTTTAAAATGTACATTTATAATAATGAAAGTACATTTGCAAAAAAAAATCTTCAATGATTGATTTTAAAGAAATCTTCACTGCCAGCATTGTTCTCTTGGCGGTCATTAATATTGTTGGGAGCATTCCCATCATCATCTCACTGCGTGAAAAAGTTGGACATATTGAATCTGAAAAAGCTTCAATTATAGCAGCAATAATTATGATTAGCTTTTTGTTTTTAGGAGATGAAATACTAAAAATTATTGGGGTAGACATAAATTCTTTTGCTATAGCGGGCGCTTTAATAATTCTGTTCTTAGCCTTGGAAATGATTTTAGGAATTACTATTTTTAAAAATGAAGCGCCTAAAACCGCCTCAATTGTTCCTATTGCTTTTCCTATGATCGCCGGAGCAGGAACTATGACATCATTGCTTTCATTACGTGCAGAATTTGAAGTGACTAATATTATCATCGCGATTATAATAAATATATTTTTCGTTTATATCATTTTAAGATCCTCTAAAATAATTGAAGGGTGGTTGGGGAAATCTGGAATCAATATTATTCAAAAGGTTTTTGGAATTATTTTATTAGCCATCGCTGTTAAATTATTCACTTCCAATATTGGTCAACTTCTGTAAACCATTATATTTGCCTTATGAAAATTATACTTCCTCTTTTTATGGCACTAGCCATTGCCTCTTGTATTTTTAATCTTACTCAAATAGATTGGAGCGATCCAATAACAGGGAAAAGTAGTGTGGCTGTAATTGGAGTGATATCCTCTGCAAGTGCTTTTTTATTACTCCTGATTTTGATACTTTCAAAAAGAGTTGCTCAAAAACTAAAAAATTCTTAAGGAGTTTTAATTTCAGTCAGAGTTTTTTGAATAAAAGGATCTTTTTCATTTACAATTCTATTGTAAAGATTTTCTCCAAATAATTGAATAGCTATATATGCTTTTATTGCATTAATTAGGATTCCTTCATTGTTTTTAGTTATTGTAATAGGATAGCTGTTTTCTATACAATAGTCTTTGAAAGCTTTTATCAGTTCTTCCCTAAAAGGAAGTGGCTCATTATAAAACATAGCGGCATTATTAAAGATATATTTTTCAGGTTGGGCATCCATTTCCAAAAACACAAACCGATTTAATAAATTAGAGCGAATAAAATAATTATTCAATAACTCATCAGGCGTTTCTACATTAGAAATATAAAAATCAGGAGTTATTCCTCCCCCACCGTAAACTGTTCTTCCTTTTGAAGTAGTAAATGCTAAACTATCATTTTTTGGGACATTCGATTCATTATCCATTTCGCCCGTTTCAAAACGTTGTTGTACTTCACCATAATAATCAGATCTGGAGGTACTGTCATAGGGACGCTGAATAGATCTTCCTGTTGGAGTATAATATCGAGCTGTTGTTAAGCGAATTTGATCACCTCCGCCAAGTGGCATTTGTTGCTGAACAAGTCCTTTCCCAAATGTTCGTCTGCCTACAATAAATCCGCGGTCATTATCTTGAATAGCTCCAGCTATAATCTCACTTGATGAAGCAGAATTTTCATCAACTAGCACATACAAGCCTCCATTTTCATACAAGCCTGAAGAAGAAGCAACAGTTCGTTCCCTAAATCCATTATTTCCTTCCACAATAACAATCGACTTATTAGCGGCTAAAAAATCGTCTGCAATTTGTTTAGCAGGCAATAAATACCCTCCAGGATTACCTCTCAAATCAAGAACTAAATCTTCCATCTCTTGATCAATCAATTTTTCCAAGGCCTTTCTAAATTCAGGAAAAGTAGTTTGTGAAAAGCGATTTATTTTAATATATCCAATCGTTTCATTTAACATATAAGAAGACGACACACTCGGCAAGGGAACAGGTCCGCGTTTAAATTTAAAAGAATAAATAGAGTCTGTTCTCTTTCTATATATTTGTAATTTAATAGGATTTACAGAGCTCCCTTTTAATTTTGAAACTACAGCCTCGCTAGTAAGTTGTTTTTGGTAAAGAGTATCTTGATCTACCGTTAAAATTCGATCTCCTGATTTTAATCCTGCTTTTTCACTAGGCCCACCTTCTAAAACTCTTACCACTGCAATACTGTCTTGGACTATAAAAAAACTAACGCCAATTCCCATGAAATTTCCTTGCATACTTTCTGAAAGAGCTTGTTTTTGAACGACAGGAATATATACAGAGTGTGGGTCTAATTCATTTACTATTTCTTCAATTACTACTCCAACGATACTGTCTGTATTTATTTTATCAACATAGTCGTTTGACAAATAAATAAGTAATTGGTTTAGTTTTTGAACACTTTCATAGACTGGTGCTGGCTTGTCATCATTTAATAAGTTATTTGACCCAATCAAATGACCAATAGCCAATGAAAGAAACACAATTAAAATCAAGAAAAAAGTATTTGTTTTCAATGGTTTTAGTTTTCTAAAGAAACGTATTTTAGTTCAACACCTGCTTTTTTCAAAAACTCTAAGCCTGTTACATCTTTATATGTTTTAGCATATACAACGCGAACTATGCCAGCTTGATGAATTAATTTACTACAATCTCTACAAGGAGAAAGCGTAATATATAAAGTTGCACCCTTACAAGATTGAGTTGAGGCTGCTACTTTTAAAATTGCATTTGCCTCAGCATGAAGGACATACCATTTGGTGTAATGTTCTTCATCTTCACATACGTTTTTATAGCCTGAGGGAGTTCCATTAAAACCATCTGAAATAATCATTCGGTCTTTTACTATAAGTGCCCCTACTTTTTTTCGTTCACAATAAGACAACTGTCCCCAAGTAGATGCCATTTTAAGATAGGCTTTATCATACTTCTCTTGCTTTTCTTTCACCATTATAACGAAGATATCAATTTAGGCAGTATTATGTTTTAAATTCTTTCTAAAATCATTTTAAATGAAGCTAGTAAAATTAAGCCGGCCATGAAAAGTTCCCAACTTCTTTTAGAATTTTTAAAAATTTTTAATACAAGCCAACTCGTGAAAAGAACAAAAACAACTATGGTTACTTGAGCCAATTCAATACCTAAAGCAAATGAAAACAAAGAAATTGTGACAGCATCATCAAAAATTAGCATCTTGAAATATCGTCCAAAACCTAACCCATGAATAATCCCAAAAAAAATGGTCATTAGCGGAAAAATCTTCTTGCTTCCATAAACACTTTTTTCACTTTTTAAAAAGAAAACAGCAACAGCACTTAAAGCAATGGTAATAGGAATCAAAATCTCTATCCAATAGCTGGAAAAGGAAAAATCTATATAAAAATTTCCAATAAGCGAAAGGGTGTGACCAATTGTAAAAAGAGTAACCCACCAAAGTAATTTACCGCTCTCCTTAAAACTAAAAGGTAACACTAACGCAACTATAAAATAGAAATGATCAAGTCCATTCCAATCTATTACATGCCAAAAACCCAAGTCGGAATAAAACCATAGTGTCTCTATCATAATTTTCGTTCTTTTTGAATTGCTTCGTAGGCTCTTTGTACCTCTTGAAACTTCTCTTGAGCTCCCTTAATCATGGCAGGATCTTTTGACTGGAGCTTATCTGGATGATATTTTTTTGCCATTGATCTGTAAGCTTTTTTAACTTCTGAATCAGTGGCAGAAGGAGATATTTCTAAAATTCTAAAAGCGTTGCCTGTAGCTTTAATAAACATAGCCTTTATACTCTCCAAGTCATTAGACCCTATTCCAATTGCTGCTGCAATTTGATTTATTTTCTGAAGTTCAGATTTAGAAATGCTCCCATCAGCATTTGCAACTCCAAAAAGAAAATGCAGTATTTGTAATTGGGTTTCATATGGAGCTTTCTTTCTGAAAACTTCAGCCAATTCATAAATACTGATTGCCTCTTTTTTTATTTGTTCATTAAAAATTTCAAAAATTGAAGATGCTTTATCTGGCCCATAATTTGAAATGAAAAAGGTACGGACGAATTGTAATTCAGCCGCTTTAACCTGTCCATCTGCTTTAATAACAATTGCTGCCAAGGAAATTAAATTGATCTGAAAAAGTGCTGGCTGAATATTTTGAGACTGTGAATTAAAACTAATTCGATTTCCATTAAGAAATTGATCAAATAAACCTCCTACAAAATATCCGAAAATCCCTCCCGGAAAGCGAAACAAATAATAACCTATAAACGCTGCAATCCACTTAATCATAATTCATATCTCTAATTAATTGCAAATTTGACAAATAAAATCGGCTCAACAAAACCTTATCAGATAGCATTACTTTTATATCTTTGAAAAAAAAACATATGTATCCAGCAGAATTAGTAAAACCCATGCGAGAAGAGTTAACAAAGATTGGTTTTGGAGAATTACATACCTCAGAAGATGTTGCAAACGCTATCGAACAACAGGGAACAACATTAGTTGTCGTAAATTCTGTTTGTGGTTGTGCTGCTGCAAATGCTCGCCCAGGGGTAAACCACTCATTACAAAATGACAAAACACCTGATCATTTAGTGACTGTATTTGCTGGGGTAGATACTGAGGCTACCAACACTGCTCGTGATTTGATGGTTCCCTTTCCTCCATCTTCTCCCAGTATTGCGTTATTTAAAGATGGAATATTGGTTCATATGGTTGAGCGTCATCATATTGAAGGTCGCCCTGCAGAATTGATATCAGAAAACTTAAAAGCAGCATTTAACGATCATTGTTAAACTACTTTGATCTTTAAAGGATTGATTAGGTCGTGAAAGCACTTTTAAATTTCTCCGTAAGTGTCCTATACTACGTTTGTTTTGGTTTTTTATTAAGTTTTTTCCATGTAATTCAATGGATAGGTTTTTATATTATAGGGAAGAAAGCTCAGAAAGCTGCAGTAGATGTTTTAAATTTTTTCTTACTTAAATGTTTATTAATTATAGGTTCTAAAATAAGCTTTGAAAACCCATTCATTCTTCCTAAAGATCGTTCTATAATCTTTGTTGCTAATCACCAAAGCACTTATGATGTGCCACCAATAATCTGGCACTTTAGAAAATATAACGCTAAATTTGTAAGTAAAAAAGAATTGGGGAAAGGGATCCCTAGTATTTCATTTAATTTACGTCATGGTGGCTCAGTTCTTATTGACAGAAAAAATCAAAAGAAAGCACTTAAGGATATCGAAAATTTTGGAAAAGACTTAGCTCGAAAAAAACATTCTGCTGTAATATTTCCAGAAGGAACAAGAAGTCGCGACGGAATTGTAAAGCCGTTTCACAAGTCGGGTCTTTTAATTTTAATGAAAAATATGCCGAACGCGGTAATTGTTCCTTTAAGTATTGGGAATTCATGGAAATTTGCATTTAACAATTATTTTCCAATGCCACTTGGGATAAATCTAAAAGTTACTGTCCATAAACCTATAGAAATTATTGAAGGATCTCATGAAGAACTAATTAATATAATTGAAAAAAAAATTATTGATGAAGTAAATCGATTACAAAATAATACTTAAAATTATTGTGGTAATCTAATAGTAAATGTGGTGCCTTTTTCTTGTTTAGAGACAAATGAAATAGTACCATTATGCGATTCTATAATATTCTTTACAATTCCTAATCCCAAACCCATCCCAGAGTTTTTTGTTGTGAATTTTGGCTCAAATATCTTACCTGTTAAGCTCGGAGAAATTCCTTTTCCATTATCAGATATAATAAGAAGTATTTCTCCCAGCTCTTTAATTAATTGAATTCCTATTTGAGGAGTTTTTGTCTTAGAAATGGACTGAAGTGAGTTTTGAATCAAATTTGTAATTACTCTAATCCATTGAGCTTTATCAAGTGTATGGAAAATTTGAGCATGATTTGAAGAGAAAATAATGTGTTCCTGTTGAAAGATTTTCATTGCCTTTGAAGTAACATCTACTATATCATATTCTTTTAAATTAAGCTTTGGGAGGGAAGCAAAATTCGAAAAAGCCTCAGCTACATCACTCATTGTATCTATTTGTTGAATTAATAGATCTGTGAAATTAGAAATCTTTTCTTTATTATCATGATCATTTGAATCGTATTTATTCTGAAAACTCTGGATGGTTAATCGCATTGGAGTCAAAGGATTTTTTATTTCATGGGCAACTTGTTTGGCCATTTCTTGCCATGCTTCTTCTCTTTGGGTTTTTGCCAATTTTGCTGCATTTTCCGATAATTCATCAATCATTGTGTTGTAAGAGTTAACTAAGCTATCAATTTCTCTAGTTGCATTATTTAAATATATTTTTTCATTTTTCTTATCTAAACCTGTTTCTGCCATTCTAACACGAATAATTTCTAGAGATCTGGTGACATATTTAGATAAAAAATATGCTATAAAAATTACTGCAAAAAGTAGAAATATATAAATTTGGTATAAATTCTGTAAAAAGGAGTTTAATTCATTTTCAGAAAAGGCAGTGTCTTCAAAATAAGGAAAAAACAATATCCCATATGGCTTTCCTAATTCATCATTTAAAACACTGTAAGAAGCATGGAATTTATCAATATCTGAGTCATATCTCTCTAAATAATTACCTGTTTCACTTTTCAAAATTCGTTCTAAAAGTGAAGAATTCAATAAATAATTATTAGCAATAATCTCAAGGGGAGAGTGGTAAACTAAAAGTGGTGTTCCATCTAATGAAAATAGTGAATACCTAATATTATGAATCCTATTTATTTGCTCAAAGTCAGAATTAAATTTCTGCCACAAACTATCATGTTTTTCATATAAATTATTTTTAAGGACTAAATGATTTATATGTCGTTGTATTTGAGCTTCTTTTCTATCCAACCTTCCTAAATGATAGTTTTCTCTTTGTGATTCATACTGGATGGAAGTGGTTCCTAAAATAAGTAAGCCAGCAACAAAAAGCATGATGATCATCACGGCAAAAAGACGAGTCCTAAAAGAAAATTTTTCGGGAAGTTTAATGGAAAATTTCATTCGTCTTTTCGTATTTTTTTATAAAGTCGAATCCCTAAAAGAAGTACTAATGCTAAACCAACTATTCCGAAAACACCTGCTATCCAGTGAAGGGTGTCTTTTAGAATAACCAAAAAAATAATAGCAAAAAGTAATAAAGAAGCGCCCTCATTCCATATCCGCATATAATTACTACTACATGTGTTTTGATCTTTTTGAAGTTTTAAAAAAAAATGATGTGTTTTCAAATGATATGCAATTAAGAGAATAACAAACGATAGTTTAAAATGCATCCAGGGCTGAGATAACCATGAAGGCATTAAAAACAGTAACCAAATAGCAAATATAATTGCCAATACTGCCGATGGCCATGAAATAATATACCATAACCTTTTAGCCATCAATTTAAATTGTGGAATGAGGATATCTGCTTCATTTTTAGGTTTATTAATAGCTTCAATATGGTAGATAAAAAGTCTTGGAACATAAAAAAGTCCAGCAAACCAAGTTATAACAAAAATAAGATGTAACGCTTTGATGTAATTATAATACAAGACGTTTTATTTTAAGGTTAAAAAATCTAATTTCAAATCAGTAAAAGTCTTGTTAAAGGCTTCCAAATCTTCAGTCAATAGTTTTTTATAGTGATCTATTTGAATTTTAATTTGACTTGTAAGCAACTTACTTACCTCAACATCCTGTTCTGTTGGGGGGAAATCATTCCCCATTACTAAATTGTTTATATGTCCAAGCTTGTTAGTCAAACGAATTGGGAAATTTAGCGGATCTTGATTACTCCTATTTTGAGTTTGATAAAGCGCCTTTTCAATCTCTGAAAATTCTTTTTTGAGGACAGTAGCGGTTTCAACAATTTCTTTTGCTTCTTTTAAATCTCTATAGTTTTTTTGAAAGGTGTCTAGTTTTGAATTAATACCTCTAATATTTTTAATAGCTTGATGTGCCTCATCTATAGTTTGATTAACTGAATTCACAAAATCAAAATGCTTTTGTCTTTCTTTAGCAGTTACTTCAGCTCTAGGATCAGATAAGATAGTAAATGTTTGCTCAGTAACCATTTCACCTTTTTGCAAACTCACTATGTATTGGCCAGGCACTGCCTTTGCTCCAGTTAAAGAAGCTCCCCATAGAATCATTCCGTCAAGAAGCTCTGCTCCCTTGTATCTGGTGTTCCATACAAATCGATTTCCTCCCGACTTTACTTCTAATTTATCATTTAAAGAGGCTGTACTGAAGGTTTTAATTAGGGCCCCTCCTTCTTCTTTAAAATGTAACTTAATGGTGTCTTTTGTCGAATCAAAGTCTTTGATGTTAAAATGTACAATCGCACCATTAGGTATATTAGTTCCTGCTGTTAAAGAAGTTCTTCCTCCATAACCTTGAGTACGGTAACTATCCCTGGGTTTAAAAAGTGTCATATCATTCTTAACTACTTCTTGATTTAGCTGATGAAGAACTGTTAAATCATCAATCATCCACAAACTTCTTCCTTGAGTAGCGACAATTAAACTATTGTCTTTAATGGTTAAATCAGTAATCGGAACTATTGGTAAATTCAATTGAAAAGGACTCCAAAAAGCACCATCATCAAAAGAAATATACATACCTGCTTCTGTTCCTGCATATAGTAATCCTTTTACAGAAGTATCAGCTCTTAGCACACGAGTAAAATGTTCTTTATTTATCTTGTTGGTTATTTTTATCCATGTTTGTCCATAATCCATGGTTTTATATAAATAGGGTCTAAAATCACCTGTTTTATAAAGTGTTCCTGCGACATAACAAACCGCTGGATCAAATGGAGATGGATCAATACTATTAATCATTAACCATTTAGGCATTTGAGCGGGGGTAACATTTGACCAATTTTTACCACCATCACGAGTTAGATGTAACAATCCATCATCACTCCCTACCCATAACAATCCTTCCTCAAGAGGAGATTCATTTGCTGCAAAAATAGTACAGTAATATTCTACTCCGGTATTATCCTGTGTAATGGGACCTCCTGAAGATTTTAATCGCTCAGGATCGTTTCGTGTTAAATCTTGGCTAATGATTTCCCATGAATGTCCCTCATTTTCAGAAACATGAACTTGATTAGAAAATGTATATAGCTTTTTGGGATTGTGTTTACTAAAAATAATAGGAAAATTCCATTGAAAACGATATTTCATTCCTTCGGCTCCATATCCCATCGGATTGTCAGGCCATACATTGATAGATCTTCTGAGACTTGTTTTGTGATTCACACGCGTTAAATAACCACCGTAACTACCTCCATAAACAATCTCATTATCTAATGGATCAATCGCTATATGTGCTGATTCACCTCCCGCTGTGGACTCCCAATCTTCTTCAGAAATATTTCTACCATCTGAACGGTGATTTATACGAATGGTTGAATTATCCTGTTGTGCAGCATAAATACGATATGGAAATGCATTATCAGTAGTAACTCTGTAAAACTGTGCGGTAGGTTGATTGTAATAAGTGCTCCATGTTTCTCCAGCATTTGTCGAAATTTGAGCTCCCCCGTCATCAGCAATAATCATTCGTTGATTGTCTTCTGGAGATATCCATAAATCATGGTGATCACCGTGTGGAGCGTTATAACGTTTAAAGGTCTTTCCTCCATCTTTAGATTTATGATATGAGACATTCATTACATAAACAATATCTTCATCTTGGGTGTCTGCATAAATTTTAGAATAATACCACGCGCGCTGTCTAAGGGAACGACTTTCATTTATATGATTCCATGTAGCCCCTCCGTCATTAGATTTGTAAACTCCCCCATGATCTTTATTTTCAACAATTACCCATACTTTTTCAGCATTTAAGGGAGAAACAGTTATTCCCATAATACCTAATATTCCCTCGGCAAAACCTTTGTTCCCACTAATTTTCTCCCAAGTGGAACCCGCATCTATACTTTTCCATAAAACTGAACCTTCTCCTCCACTATTCAAGCTGTAAGGAGTTCGGTTTATTCTCCAGGTAGCAGCATATAAAACTCTTGGATTTGAAGGGTCCATAACTAACTCAACCGCTCCGGCATGCATATTAGAAAATAATACTTTTTTCCATGTTTTACCCCCATTAACGCTTTTATACACCCCGCGCTCTACAGTTGGCTTGTATAAATTTCCAAGTACCGCTGCATAAACAATCTCTGAATTATTTGGATCTATTACTATTCTGGGGATATGCCTTGATTCTGGTAATCCAGAAAAGACCCAAGTTTTCCCAGCATCTTCGGATTTCCATATTCCATATCCTGACGAAACATTCCCTCTAACAGTCACTTCTCCTCCACCAACATAAATAACATTTGAATCACTTTTAGCTACTGCGATTGAACCAATACTTCCGCCAAAATAGCCATCCGAAATATTTTTATAGGTTATGCCTCCATCTTCTGTTTTCCAAACACCCCCACCAGCAGCGCCAAAATAATATAGCTTTGGTTTTCCAGAAACGCCAGTAACTGCAGAAGATCTTCCGCCTCTGAAAGGACCTATAGACCTATAGGATAATGATTCATAGACTGAATTTGGATATGAGACTGAAGCTACTTGTTTACTTCGCTTTTTTCGCTGTCCATAAAAAGGTTGAATTGAAAAAAACAAAAGGAAAATAGCTATTATTAAATACTGTGTATTTATGTGTAAAGTCTTCATATTGAATATGTATAAAAACTAAAAGTATAAAATTTAATTGTTTTAATCATAGGTATGCTATTAGATAACCATTTCTTTTAAAAGTTAGGTTGTTTTCAATTTACTAACCTCCCTATTTAAAAAAAATCCTGTAACAATAGTAGAAAGAACATCTGCAATTGGAAAGGCCATCCAAACACCATCTACTCCATAAAAACGAGGTAAAATAAACAACAAGGGGATGAAAAAGATACCTTGTCTACTCAAGGTTAGTAGTAAAGCTGGAAGAGCTTTACCTATTGCTTGAAAATAAGCTGCTCCTATGAGTTGTATTCCAACAATAGGAAGAGCTACAAAAACGTAACGTAAAGCAGTTGGCGCATGATTAGTAACATATTGATTATCTGAAAAAACATTTGGAATACTTTCTGCAAAAAAGAAAATTACCGCAAAAATGAGACTTGCTAAAAAAGTTGCATAACCTATAGATATATTAATTGTATTCCGGACACGTATCCAATTTTTTGCACCATAATTAAACCCAGCAATGGGTAAAAATCCTTGAGTAATTCCAAGAATTGGAAAAGTTGCAAACATTAACATTCGACTCAATATTGCATAAACTGCTATAGATGATTCTCCTCCAAAAGAGAATAATATATTATTGACCAATAAAACAGTAATACTAACCATTGCTTGGCGAGTTAAAGTAACAGAGCCCAAAGAGGTAATTTCTTTTACCAATGAAAATTTCAGGCTAAAATGTTTTAACTTAGGGTGTAAACTCGTGTGCTTAGAAAAAAAGAAATATACAATATAAGAGGCACAAAAACCATAGGAGAGAGTTGTTGCCCATGCTGCACCCATCATTCCCCAACCAAAAATTTTAATAAAAACATAATCTAATAAAAGGTTCGTAACAGAAGGAATCATCATAGCATACATTGCGTTTTTAGGTTTTCCTTCTGCGCGTATTGTATTGTTTGACATCATACAAAAAGCCAGTACAGGAACTCCATACAGAACAATCACATAATAGGTTTTAGCGATTTCAAATAAGGAACCCTTACCACCAAATACCGGGATAATTTGATCAACAAAAACAAGTCCTACTATAACAACCGCAATGGTAATTATAAAGGTTAGAGTGATTTGATTACCGAATGTGTTTTCTGCTTTGAGTAGATTTTTTTTTCCCAATGATCTAGAAATAATCGAAGCCCCTCCGATACCTATTGACATTCCTAGAGCAGCAATGAAAAATGAAACTGGCAAAACTACATTGATTGCGGCAATGGCGTCAGATCCTATCCATTGGCCTACAAAAATGGTGTCGATCAAAATATTGAGAGACATTACCAATATACCGATAGAAGCAGGAACAGCCTGTTGAATTAGTAACTTTAGAATGTTTTCAGTACCTAAAATTTCGGTGCTCTTTTTGCTCATTAAACGCTTTTATTTAGCGCCCATTCATCAATCCAACGACTTAATACTTTTACCCAATCATCCCGATCATTTATACATGGAATTACGTGTAGATGTTTTCCTCCATTATCTTCAAAATCTTCTGTTGCCTCCATTCCTATTTCTTCTAACGTTTCTAGGCAATCTGAAACAAAAGAGGGAGTCGCAATAGCCAATTCCTTAGCCCCATTCTTAGCAAATGCCTCTATTGTTTTATCGGTATAAGGTCTAAGCCATTGACCGATAATAGAAACCCTAGATTGAAAAATAGTGGAATAAGTATTAGGTTTTAATTCAAGATATTCAGCTACTTTTAAAGAAGTCATTTCACATTGATGTTTATAACAATAAGCGTGAGCAGGAGATTCCGTAAAACAACATTTTCCGTCAATTTTACAATGTGATTGAGTAATGTCAGATTTTTTAATATGTCTTTCCGGGATACCATGATATGAAAACAATAAATGCTCAAATTTTTTTCCTTTTAAAAATTCTTGAATAGTATTGGCTAAAACCCTAATATAATCAGGATGGTTATAGAAAGAAGGAAGTGAGGTAAACCTCATTTTAGGAAAATATTTATTTTTCAATTCTTCTGCCAATACCATAATGGTTTCGGTAGTTGCCATGGCATGTTGAGGATATAAAGGAATTATAAAGACATCATCCACCCCTAACTTATTTAAAGCGTTTAATCCAGCCTCTATAGACGGATTTCCATAACGCATTGATAATTCCACAGGTACTGAAACATTTTTTTGAACTTTATTTTGAAGTCTTTTAGATAAAACTATAAGAGGAGAGCCTTCTTTCCACCATATCTTACGATATGCTTTAGCTGACTTTTTAGGCCGTGTTTTTAAAATAATTCCTTTAACTAAAAATGTACGTAACCATTTAGGCAAATCAATTACTCGCTCATCCATTAAAAATTCATCTAAATAATCTCTAACATCATTTGTCTTTGTAGTATCTGGTGAGCCAAGATTTACAAGTAATACTCCTTTCATTTAAAATTTTTTACGAAGATACTGAACCTATATATTTCTTTGGAGTTGTTCCATATTTCTTTTTAAAAGCAGCAATAAAGTGACTTGCTGTACTGTACCCTAATTTTAAGCCAACTTCATTAACATTAAATTTTTGTGAATCCAACATTCTACGTGCTTCTTCCATTTTATGGTCTAATAAATAGGAATAAACAGTGTCACCATATAGTTGCTTAAAACCTTCTTTTAATTTTTTTAAAGAAAGTCTAATCTCCACCGAAAGATTTTCTAACGAAGGGGGATCCGTCATTCGTTCCAGAATAATGTCTTTAGCTCTTCTGATTTTTTGAACATTTTCTTCATCTATCAAAAAAGGACATTGTTCCAATGAGGGATCTTCACTTTTATTAAAGTACAAGCTTAAAAGCTCATAAACCTTACCCTTAAAATAAAGTTCTTTCATGCTGTCATGAACTTTTGCTTGTAGAATTTGACTTAAGACTACAGCAATAGAAGATTTGAAAGGAAGGGTATCGTAATATTTTTTAGAACTGTTTTCAGGACTTAAAAAAGAAATGTGATCAGCATCTGAAGAAAATAATGAATGAAATCTAGTAACCGAAATTAGAATGCTCACCAACCAAGTCTGAGGTGCCATTTCTAAATCAATAGGCAGTGTCTTTTGAGGATTAAAAAGCAACATCGAATGACCATCACTAAGCGGAAAGCTATAATTACCTTGATTAAAAGAAAAATTCATTTGCCCTTTAGAACAAAAATGGAATTGAATAAACTCTTGATCCACAGGGTGTTGAACTGTCTTGGGTAGATCTAAATCATTTCTAATTCTAAGTACAGAAAAATCATTCTCAAGAGCTGTGATTTTTTTAGAACTTTTATCGTTGTTTTTTACATCCATTTTTAATTAAAAATTAATTATTTTAAATAAATAATGATTTTATATGTTGATCTATACTCACAAAATTAAAATAATTTTAATAATTCATCATTACACTAAAAAAAACTTATAGAGTTGTTTATAAACTTTTTAGCGTTATTTTTTAGCTAATGACTCCACTACTTTTGTAACAATCTTAAGATAAATTACTTTTTTTTGATAAAAAGCAAACATTTTCATGTCATTGGTGTGAGTTATAAAACCGCCGATATTGAACTTAGAAGTCAGTTTAGTTTAAACGAAACTCAGCTTCACGGGCTATTTCTTGAAGCTAAAGATGCTAAATTAAGAGACTTTTTAGTTATCAATACCTGCAATAGAACAGAAATTTATGCTTGGACAAGCACCGCAGAAACATTAATTGAGTTGCTTTGCAAACATACTGGAACTTCCAGAAATTTATTTGACACCATTGGATATAATCATAGTGACTCTGATGGATTTCATCATTTTTTTAGGGTTGGAACGGGTTTAGAAAGTCAAATTTTAGGTGATTTCGAAATTATTGGACAGATTAAAAAAAGTTTTTATCATTCCAAAAAAATGACCCTAGCTCATGGACTATTGGAGCGAATCACTAATGCTGTTATTCAGGCTAGTAAACGTATCAAGACAGAAACTGAAATATCTAGTGGAGCAACATCTGTAGCGTTTGCATCCGTTCAATACATTCTTAAAAATGTTATAGATATTTCCAAAAAAAATATCGTGCTCTTTGGTACCGGAAAAATCGGTGCTAACACTTGTGAAAATTTAGTGAAACATACACAAAATGATCATATTGTTTTAATTAACAGAACCCAAGAGAAAGCAGAAAAAATAGCAGGAAAATTTCCTGTAATTGTTAAGCCTTTTGGATCATTGACAACTGCAATTCATGATGCAGATGTGCTTATTGTAGCTACAGGAGCTCAAAATCCTACAGTAAATCTTGACCTTATTCACAACAATAAACCTTTATTAATTCTCGATCTTTCCATTCCTAGAAACGTTTCCCCTGAAGTGAATAATCATCCACTTGTTAAAGTAATTCACTTAGATGAACTATCACAAATTACTGACGCTACTTTCGAGAAAAGACAAAAACACATACCAAAAGCTGAAAAAATATTAAAGGAGGTAGAAGACGAGTTTTTTATTTGGCTAGAACACAGAAAATATGTGCCCACACTAAAGGCTTTTAAAGAAAAAATTGTGCTGAGTGATAATATGGATAATGAGATTACTTCTTTAGTAAATACAGATCAAATAATCCAAAAAATCACAGGACAAATTGCAGCTTACCTGAGGACAAATCCCGAAAAAGCAGAAGAAACTGTTGCAGTTCTTAAAAACGTGTTTGACCTTGCTCCTGAAAATTATAACGAATGATAAGGATTGGAACCAGAAGAAGTACCCTGGCCTTATGGCAAGCCAATGAAGTTAAAAACAAATTGGAAACATTTGGGCATTCGTGTAAACTAATTCATGTTGAAAGTAGTGGTGACCAAGACCTTACCCAACCTCTTTACGCCATGGGTATACAAGGAATATTTACTAAAAATCTAGACACTGCATTACTTAACAACAGTGTAGACATTGCCGTTCATAGTCTTAAAGATGTACCTACAAAACTTCCTAAGGGAATTAAGATAAATGCATTACTCCCCCGGGGTAATGCAAACGATGTAGTTGTATATAGTCCAAAATTCAAGAGTTGGGAAACACAAACAACCATTGGTTCTGGTAGTTTACGCCGAAAAGCTCAATGGCTGAGAAAATACCCTCACCATAAAGTGGAAAACTTAAGGGGGAATCTGCCTAAACGAATGGAAAAACTAAAAACTTCTGATTGGTCAGGAGCAATTTTTGCTCAAGCTGGTTTGGAGCGCATTGATTTATTAACTAAAAATTACGAAATATTAAATTGGATGATTCCAGCACCTGCTCAAGGAATCATTGGAATTACAACTTTAGAAAATAATTCTTCTCTAAAAAAAAGTTTGCAAAAAATAAATTGTAAAGAAACTACTTCGTGTGCACAAATTGAACGGTCGTTTTTAAGCACACTTGAAGGAGGCTGTACTGCACCCATTGGAGCAATTGCTAAAATTTGGGGAGAAATCATTCATTTCAAAGGTGGTTTATTTAGCCTGGATGGAAAAATAGCATTCACCATTGAAGAAGAAATAAATATAAAAGAAGCTAAAGGATATGGGGAGAAAGCTGCAATGAAAATTTTAAAAGAGGGCGGAAAAGAACTAATGAAACAAATAAAACCTAAACTTTAGAATGCGATTATTAAGCACTAAAATATTAGCGCCTTTGTTCAAAAACGACCTTATTGATAATGGCTTCACTGTTATAGAGTATCCTTTTATAAAAATTAAGCCTATTCCAATAAAAATAATATCATTAAATAAATATTTGATTTTTACCAGTCAAAATGCAGTACGCATTATATTTAATGATCTTAAAATTAACGAACAAATAGCCCATAAAGATTGTTTTTGTGTAGGTGAAAAAACAAAATTTCTTTTAGAAGAAAATGGCCTAAAAGTTATTAAAATGAGTCAAAAATCCTCATTTTTAGCTGATTTTATATCAAAAAACTATAAAAATAGCGAATTTTCGTTTTTTTGTGGAAGCAAAAGAAGACCGGAATTAGAGGATATCTTAAGTGCACAAAAAATCCCTTTAAAAATCCACGAAGTATACAACACAATTCTTGCTCCAAGATATTTTGAAGCTATTTTTGATGGTATTTTATTCTTTAGTCCATCTGCGGTATTAAGTTATCAGAAATCAAACTCTTGGAACTCTCAAACACATGGTTTTTGCATTGGTTCTTCTACGGCAGAAACACTAAAAAAAATTACCACAAATTATAGCATTGCTGAACTCCCAAATGATCAACAATTATTAAAAAGTATTCATCACTATTACACCCAACATCATGCTAAAAAATGATTTATTCTTAAAAGCACTCAAAGGAGAAAATTTAGAACGCCCTCCAGTTTGGATGATGCGCCAAGCAGGTAGATACCTCCCTGACTTTATGACTTTAAAAGCAAAGTATGATTTTTTCACTCGTTGTCAAACCCCAGAATTAGCTACAAAAATCACAATAATGCCTATTGATCAAATAGGGCCTGATGCTGCCATTCTTTTTAGTGATATTTTGGTTGTACTTCAGGCTATGCAAATCCCTGTAGAAATGAAAGATGGTATTGGCCCTTGGATTCCAGATCCTATTCGATCAACTGAAGATGTTGTGCAATCTATCGTTCCTGATATTCATGAACACCTAGGGTATGTTTTAGATGCTGTAAAAATGACAAAACAAGCCCTAAATGAACGTGTTCCATTAATTGGGTTTGCAGGATCTCCATGGACCCTTTTATGTTATGCGGTTCAAGGGCAAGGATCTAAAAACTTTGATATTGCTAAAGGGTTTTGTTTTAGCCAACCAGATGCTGCTCATTCTTTATTGCAAAAAATAACTGATACAACAATAGCTTACTTAAAAGAAAAGGTGAAAGCGGGTGTAGATGCCGTTCAAATTTTTGATTCCTGGGGCGGCCTCTTATCACCAGAAGATTACCAAATATTCTCATGGCCATATATTCAACAAATCGTGACTGCATTAAAAAATGAGGCACCTGTTATTGTTTTTGGAAAAGGCTGCTGGTTTGCACTTAATGAAATGGGGCGATCGGGCGCTTCAGCACTTGGTGTTGATTGGACTTGTTCTGCAAGAAACGCCCGTTATTTATCAGGAGGACAAATTACACTTCAAGGAAATTTTGACCCCTCGCGTTTACTCTCACCAATTCCTGAAATCAAGAAAAATGTTCATAAAATGATTACTGAATTTGGAAAAGACAAATATATTGTAAACTTAGGTCACGGTATTTTACCCAATATTCCTGTTGATCATGCAAAAGCATTTGTAGACGCCGTAAAAGAATATACTCCATAAAGAATCCATGAAAGATCAATTCTACACTTACATTCAAAATCTTCAAGAGACCATCACCAAAGCTTTAGAAAAAGAAGATGGTGGAGCTTCGTTTAAAGAAGATATTTGGAAGCGAAAAGAAGGTGGTGGGGGTAGAAGTCGAATTATAGAAAATGGTGCCACTATTGAAAAAGGTGGCGTGAATATTTCTGCAGTTCACGGTCCTTTACCTGATAGCATGCAGGCTTATTTTAACGTGGGGGAAGTTGACTTTTTTGCTTGTGGCTTAAGCATAGTAATTCATCCAAAAAATCCAATGGCTCCAACAGTTCATGCAAATTGTCGTTATTTTGAAATGTATGATACTAATAAAAATTCTGTTGATCAATGGTTTGGAGGTGGCTTAGACTTAACGCCTTATTATCTTTTTAATGAGGATTCACGACACTTTCATGAACAATGTAAAAAAGCTTGTGACCTTCATCATCCTGATTTTTATAATACATTTAAAGAAAAGTGTGATACCTATTTTTATAACAAACACAGAGAAGAAGCGAGAGGTGTAGGAGGATTGTTTTTTGATTACTTGAAGGCGAATGAAACCTTTACCATTAAGGATCGTTATGATTTCACAACTACTATAGGAAATTCCTTTATAGAGGCTTATATCCCAATTTTAAATAAAAGAAAAAATCTTGATTTTACACCAGAAAATCGTACGTGGCAAGAAATACGAAGAGGGCGGTATGTGGAGTTTAATTTGGTACATGATAAAGGGACTCTTTTTGGTTTAAAAACAAACGGCCGCATGGAAAGCATTTTAATGAGTTTGCCTCCAACAGTTCAGTGGCGTTATGATTATCATCCTAAACAAGGCAGTAAAGAGGAAGAACTATTGAACATTTTAAAAAATCCTAAAAACTGGATTTAATTAATTATAATACACTTTAAAATTTTGTACTTTAAAATCTTTAAACAGATTGTGATATGAATACGCTTTCCATATTATTTGCGCTTCCGTTGATTGTGATTTTTTCATACTTATTTGATACTATAGCGAGAAAAACTAAATTTCCTGCGGTTATTCTTTTAATGTTTACGGGTATTCTCATAAGAACAGTAACTACTGCTTCTGGCTATAATGACTTTAAATTTTTAGAAAACCTTATCCCTGTTTTAGGAACAATTGGCTTAATTCTTATTGTCTTAGAAGGTGCCTTTGAACTAGAAATTAGTTTTGAAAAATTACCCTTAATTTTAAAAGGATTTCTTGCTGCATTCTTTATTTTAATTGCTAATATTTGGCTTTTACAATGGCTTTTTGGGTTTTTATTCCAAATGGAAACTAACGAAGCTGTTTTATATGCAATTCCACTGTCCATAATCAGTAGTGCTGTAGCCATTCCGTCAGCGTCAAGCTTATTAAATCATGAACGTGAATTTGTGATTTATGAATCTGCCTTTTCTGATATTTTAGGAATTATGATTTTCAACTATGCGCTAAGACAATTTGATTCTCAAGAACCTCTTGTTGGAGCAGCTCCTCTGATAAATCTGGGCTTTCAAATTATAGGGGTGATTATTATTTCGGTATTAATCACCTACATGCTTTTTCGGTTATTACAAAAAATTGATCATCAAGTAAAGTTTTTTTTAATTCTTGCTTTGCTAATATTGGTCTATGCTTTAGGTAAGTTATTTCACCTTCCGGCATTGGTTACCATTTTCATCTTCGGAATCTTTTTAGGAAATGTAAAAAGCTTACTGCCACGATTTTTAAGGAATTACTTAGATTTAGAAAAAACAGAAAAAGGAATTCATGAATTTCATGTCCTGACCGCAGAATCTACCTTTATTGTTCGCACCTTCTTTTTCATATTTTTTGGCTTTTCAATTCAGTTAATCAATTTTAATAGCCTTTCTCCTCTCATTTATGGCCTCATTATTTTTATAACTATGCTTTTATTTAGATACCTCTATTTCACAGTGACTACTCTTAAAATAAAACCTAGCCCAATAGTTTATATGTCTCCAAGAGGGCTCATAAGTATTCTTTTATTTATTCAATTAAAGGAAGTTTCATTTATTAACACAATCCAAGTTCCTATTGATGAACGAGTCTTATTAATTGTGATTTTAAGTTCTATGCTTATCATGTTATTGGGTACCATGAAAAAACAAAAAAAGGAAGAACTTGTTGTTAGCGAATCAAAAGATGATAATGAAAGTATTCCTTTTGACATGCCAATAGAACCTCAAAATCTTTCCCAGAACGAGAATAATAATCCTTAAAAAAAAAGTATGTTTCCTTTACATCGCAACAGAAGACTCAGAAAGTCTGCCTCCATGAGAACACTAGTCCAAGAGCATCAACTAACACCTAATGATTTTATTGTTCCTTTATTTGTTATTGAAGGACAACAGAAAAAAGAAGAAATTCTGTCAATGCCTGGATATTATAGATATTCCGAAGATCTGATTGCTGAAAAAGTAAAATCTCTCTGGAATCAAGGACTTAAATCAGTATTAGTTTTTGTTAAAGTGCAAAACTCGCTGAAAGATAATAAAGGCACCGAAGCTCTTAATCCAAAAGGATTAATGCAACGAGCCATTCAAACCATTAAAAATGTAGTTCCTGAAATGATCGTAATGACTGATGTGGCACTAGATCCTTATTCTTCTTTTGGTCATGATGGAATTGTCACTGATGGTAAAATAATTAACGATTCCACTATTGAGGTACTCGCCAAAATAGCCTGTTCTCATGCTCGTGCTGGTGCAGATGTTGTTGCCCCAAGTGATATGATGGATGGACGAATTTTAAGTATTAGAAAATCTTTGGAGGCTTTAAACTTTAATGATACAGCTATTATGAGTTACAGCGCTAAATATGCCTCTTCTTTTTATGGCCCTTTTCGTAATGCTTTAGATTCTTCACCTGGTTTTGGTGATAAAAAAACCTACCAAATGGATTTCGGAAATAGACGCGAAGCAATTACAGAAACTCGTCGCGATATTGAAGAAGGTGCTGATATTGTAATGGTAAAGCCAGGAATGGCTTATTTAGATATCATAAGAGATCTTAGGGAGGCTATAGATGCTCCCATTGCTGCATATCAAGTAAGCGGAGAGTATTCAATGCTTAAGGCTGCAGCAGAAAAAGGATGGCTAGACCATGATGCTGTCATGATGGAACAACTAATTGCCTTTAAGCGGGCAGGTGTCCAAATGATTGCAACCTATTTTGCGGAGGATGCAGTAAAACTTTTATAGAATTTTCAAAGAACCTAAATGTTCTTTCCATAGGGTCGTTCTGGTGCAAAGGGTTTTAAAGAAAGGGAGGTAGACTTCTCGGAAATTAATTCTGAAACTAATTTGCCTGTAGCAGGCCCTAAACTCCAACCCATCATCGAATGTCCTGTTGCTAACACTAAATTAGAAACAGCAGAATGACGCCCTATAAAAGGAATTCCATCGGGTGAAAGAGGACGAAGTCCACATTGAACAGTGTTAAGGGTCTCTTGAGAAACTAAAACTTCAGGATAATAGTTTTGGGCAGCTTTTCCTATAGCATTTACTCTTTTGGTAAGAATCTCATGATTGATTCCTGAAATTTCCATAGTTCCGGCAAAACGGGTAAATCCTAGCATAGGAGTAACTGCTACTTTCGACTCCAATAAAATTGCTGGTAAACTGATACCAGTGTCAGAAGCTACATCTATACTATAACCTTTTCCCGCTTGCACAGAAAGATTAATTCCCAATGGTTTTAAAAGTGTTTCTGACCAAGCACCTGTTGCAATAACTACCTCATCTGAAGCGAGTATTTCTTTATCGGTGCTAACATTAATAATTCGAGAGCCATTTTTTTGAAAGCCTGTCACCTTTCTCTCCAAAATAAATTTAACCCCTTTATTTTCAAGATCAATTTTTAAATTTTTCATAAATATTTCTGGTGTGCTATGCGCATCACATTCATACCAATATGCTCCTGCAATATTCATCGGAGCATTTGGTTGTAGAGACAAAACTTCTTTATTATCTAATTGTTTAATCTTCATGCCTAAATCTCTTGCCCAAGCTACCACTTCAGCTTCTTCTCTTTCAGCATTTGAAGATTGGTATGCCATCAAAAGTCCTTTGGTTTCAAGATGAAAGTCTAATGAGGGTGATTGTTGCATCTCTAAGTAAAGTTCTTTACTCAATAAATTAATGTCTAGAATTGTTTTTAAAGAACGTTGTACATGATTGGGGGTACACGATTTCATGAATTTCATTCCCCAACTGATCAAATCTTTATTCATTCGAGGCTTAATATAAAATGGACTTGAGGCATCAAACATCCATCGTATTCCTTTTGATATCATGCCAGGAGCTGCCATGGGAACTATATGGCTAGGAGTTAAATAGCCCGCATTTAAATGAGAGGCTCCTTTTTTAAGACTCCCCTTATCTACAATTACAACCTCATGACCTTCGGCCTGTAAATAATAAGCTGTGGATAACCCGATAATACCCCCTCCAATAATTATAATTTTTTTTTGTGACATCCTAAATCACTTGAAATCCTTTCACATATGGATCTTCGGGGTCAAGAATTAATTGATTGTATCCAATAATTCGAGCACTTCCTTCAATACTTGGAATCATTCCTAAAAAATCACCAACAGACACAGCAGATTTAATTTGCCCTGTAAAGATTGAACCAATAATACTTTCATGAACAAATGAATCACCCACCTTAAGTTTTCCTTTTGCATACCATTGAGCCATTCTAGCAGATGTCCCTGTACCACATGGAGATCTATCTATAGCTTTATCACCATAAAAAACAGCATTACTAGCATCCGCCTCTTTTTGTTTAGGTTTACCACCCCAAAGAATATGGCTGCAACCTTTTATATTTTTATCTAAAGGGTGATGAAAAGAATAGTCTTTGTTAATTTGTGTCCTAATCTGACGACTCCATCTTATCAATTGTCCAGCAGTATATGCTCCAATTCCTTTAAAATTTTCTTGAATATCAATTATTGCATAAAAATTTCCTCCATAAGAAACATCTATGGTTAAACTACCTAATTCATCACATAAAACATTTAGATCTCTAGCTGCTAAAAAGGCTGGTACATTGGTGAATGAAACCGAGATTACCTTATCTTGGTCTTTAATATAGGAAGCAACTACCAAACCAGCCGGTGTTTCTACACGTATGATTCCTAATACTTTTGGACTAATCAATTTTTCTTCAATAAGGATTGTCAAGGCACCTATAAGTCCATGTCCACACATCGGAAGACATCCGCTGGTTTCTATAAATAAAATAGCCACATCATTTTGAGCGTCTATTGGATCAAAATAAAAACTTCCACTCATCATATCATGGCCATGTGGCTCAAACATTAATCCCGTTCGAATCCAATCATACTCTTTTAAAAAGTGTAATCTTTTCTCTCCCATACTTACACCAATTAATTCTGGAGAGGGACCTTTTACTAATCTAACAGGATTACCAGCTGTATAAGCATCTACACAATTAAAAATAAATTTTTCGCTAGATCTCATAACCTAGTATTTGTCATTACTCCATTTACACGTCTTTGTAACTCAAATGGATTTTCATTTTGTAATGCTTCAGGCAATAATGCATTAGGACAATCTTGGAATGACAAAGGGCGTAACCAACGATAAATAGCATCAGAACCTACCGAGGTGAAACGACTGTCAGTAGATGCAGGAAAGGGCCCACCATGTTGCATAGCCTGATTGACAGCTACTCCTGTGGGGACTCCGTCAAAAAGAATTCTCCCAGCCTTGGACTGAATAATAGGTTTTAAAACTCGAAGTGCTTGCTCATCTTCTGGAGTGCTTAAAAGTGTTGCTGTCAGTTGCCCTGAAAGACAACTTGCAACTTTTAACATTTCATCCATGTTTTGACAATGAACAATCAAACTATAGGGACCAAAAACTTCTTCCGACAAATTAGGAGTTTCAATAAAATACTTAGCAGAAACTAGCCCGAGTGCCGCAACACTATTTGAGCATAAGTACGTACGAATTTTACCTTTTAAATTTTTTAATCTATTAAGTTCTTGTTTATATTTTTTATTAATTTTTGAATGAACCATGGGTTCTAGTTCTAATGAGTCCATAGCTTCTCCAAGATGAATTGCAAATTCAGTTTCAGGGTCTGAATCGCAAATCACTATCAAACCTGGATTAGTACAAAACTGTCCTGTACCTAGTGTTATTGAACTTGCTAAAGCAGTTGGTAAAGTACTATCTTTTTTAACTTTATTTTCTAAAATAAAAACAGGATTAACACTCCCCATTTCAGCAAAAAAAGGAATAGGTTCCTCGCGTTGTTGCACTAAATCAAATAAGGATTTTCCTCCAGTAAAACTTCCAGTAAAGCCAACACCTTTAACAAGTGGGTGGCTCACTAAACTCATCCCTAGTTCATGGGATTGGCCCCCTAAATGCGAAAATGCCTCAGTGGGTACTTTACTTTTCTTTATTGCTAAATGAATAGCTTGAGCAACTAATTCACTTGTGCCTGCATGGTAAGGATGGGCTTTAACCACTACTGGGCAGCCAGCAGCCAAAGCAGAAATAGTATCTCCCCCCGCTGTGGAAAAAGCAAGTGGAAAATTACTTGCTCCAAAAACAACAATGGGGCCAATAGGATATAGCATTTTTCTTAAATCAAGCCCATTAGTATTGAGAGTAGCTTGAATGAATGAACCTTCTTCAAGCAGTTCAACAAATCGTTCAATTTGATCTAGAGTTCGCTGTAATTCTCCATTAGCTCTACCTTCTGGTAAAGCAGATTCTAACTGAAACGCAGATAATATCTCAACGCTATTTGCTTTTATCTCCTTTTGAATTGCTTTTAAAAAAGCAATTCTTGTCTTAAAACTTGTGGCCGCAAAAGTCTCAAAAGCACCTGCTGCGGCTTCAACTGCTGTTACAATTTGAGAAGCATTTGCCGCATCAAAACATGAGGGAAGGATTTCTTCTGTCTTAGGGTTAATGGTTTTATAAGTAGTTGCGTTAGAATTTGATTCCCAAACTCCACCCACTAAATTATGTCCTGTAATCATAGGTAATTTTTATAATCAAGATTTTTAGGTCGATTTACTAAACTCTCATTAATAATGAATTCTACTCGTTTTAATTCTGTTCCTTCAAGAGGAAGCCTGGGTTTTCTAACATATCCAGTTCCAAGACCAGTTACTTGCTCACAAAGTTTAATGTTTTGAACTAATTGAGGTGAAATATCTAATTCTAAAAGAGGTAAAAACCAACGGAAAACCGCACGCGCTTTTTCCAATTCTCCAGCTTTACAATAAGTGTATATAGCGACAGTTTCTTCTGGAAAGGCATCTACTAAACCAGCGACCCATCCCTTAGCTCCCATTAAAATAGATTCCATGGCAATGGTATCTACACCACACAAAATCTTATAACGATCTCCAAAACGATTAATCATTCTAGTAATATTTGTAATATCTCGCGTTGATTCTTTTACTGCAGTAATATTTTCATGCTTTCTTATTGCCTCAAACATATCCAAGGTTACCTCAATTTTATAATCCACGGGATTATTATAAATCATAATCGGAAGTGATGTTGATAAGGCAACTGCAGAAAAATAAGCAACAGTTTCTATTTCAGTTGCCTTATAGCGCATCGGGGGCAATAACATTAAACCACTCGCCCCATTAGTTTCTGCAGCTTTAGCACTTCCGACTGCATGATCGGTAGACTGTTCTGCAATATTCATAATCACAGGAATTTTTCCTTCTACTTGTTCAAGAGTCGTTTTTAGTAAGCTCTCTTTTTCTGAGATTGTTAAGGTGCTTGCCTCTCCCAAAGTTCCTCCTAAAATAATACCATGAACACCAGCTTTAATTTGGTGGGTTAAATTATTTTTGAATGCTTTTAAGGAAAGTGCTCCCTCAGAGTCAAACTGAGTTGTTATCGCTGGCATTACACCTTCCCATTTAAAATTTTTCATTCTAAATTGTTTTAAATCAATTATCTAGGCTAATATAAGTTTTTAAAAAAAGATTTTTATCTAAGTTTATAAAACATATTAATCCAACCATAGTCTTTTTTCATGGAGCTTTATTCGGTAGAAAGTCCTTTAAGTGTTTTAGAGATTGTAATAGACAAAGAGGCTCTTAGCGCTGTTCGTTTTTCAAATAAACCTTTTAAAAACAAAAATAATCCTTCTAAAGTTGCAAACATTATTATACAAGAGTTGGAAGAATACTTTATTAATAAAAAGATTTTTTCATAATTCAAACTAGTGCCAATAGGAACCCCATTTCAAAAAAAAATATGGCGCCTTTTATCTGAAATTCGAATGGGAGAAACTCGATCATACACTGATATAGCAATTCAGTATGAAAATTCAAAAGCAGTCCGGGCTTTAGGAGCTGCAATTAAAAAAAATTCCATTATGATTTTCATACCATGTCATAAGGTAATTGGAAGTAATGGCTCGATGGTTGAATATTTAGGAGGACTGTTGAATAAAATTTAGCTTTTAGAGTACAAAGGTCTTCTAATACAAAAAAGATTAAATTTGTGAGACACATCTTATTGAACTTTATAATTAATCTATTTTCTATAAAATAAACATGAAAAAAGTCCTAAAAACATCAGCTCTAATAATAATTGTTTTATTTGGTGCACTCTATATTTCAGATTATAATTACCTGATTAAAGGGGTCTCAACAATATACTTAACAGGTCATAAAACAGCTTTTTTAAATGACTATACCTATTTTGACAATGCAACACTTCCCGCTTCAGAGAAACCACAACCATGGCCACTGCATTCAAAATATAATAAAATTTCTCTTTCAGAAAAATTAGAAAAACACCATGAAGTCACTAAAAGTGTTGCATTTTTAATCATTAAAAATGATAGCCTTTATTTTGAAAAGTATTATGATGGATATGGTATAGATTCTAAAAGCAATTCCTTTTCCGTTGCCAAAAGCTTTGTGTCTGCATTGCTAGGGAGGGCTATAATGGATGGATATATTCGTGATCTTGATCAACCTGTAATTGATTTTTTGCCTGAATTAAAAGGTGCCTATGCCAACCAAGTTACTGTTGGTGATCTAGCCAGTATGGCCTCTGGACAACGTTGGGAAGAAGCATATTATTCTCCTTTTTCAGTGACGGCCTCTGCCTATTTTTTAAAAGACTTAGATAAAGTTGTTTTAGAACAACCTATTGAAGAATTACCTGGTCAATCTTATAGCTATAAAAGTGGAACTACTCATTTATTAGGAATGGTAATTGCAAAAGCCACTGGAAAAAACTTAACAAATTACTTATATGAAACACTTTGGAATCCAATGGGGGCTGAGCATGAATCATATTGGCAAGTAGATAGTAAAGAAAATAGTTCTGAAAAAGCTTATTGCTGTATTGCTTCAAATGCTAGAGATTTCGCGCGCATGGCAAAATTATACAAAGATTATGGCAAATGGAATGGCAAGGTATTATTAGATTCTTCTTATGTTGTGAAATCCATCCGTCCAAGGTTTAAAGAGAGTCCCCAATATGGCTATAGCTGGTGGCTCAAAGAATATAAAGGATATGATGTATTTATGATGCGAGGACATCTAGGACAATACATCATTACTTTTCCTAAAGAAAATCTAATTTTAGTTCGCTTAGGACACCTCAAAGGTCCTAAAAGTATAAATGGGGATCCTTTTACCCCAGACATCTATACCTACATGGATGCTGCTTTAGAAATCAATCAAAATATTAATAAGAAATAACTATTTAAATAATATGAACTTATTAAATTCAAACCTTGAACAATACGATGCTATTGTAGTAGGAACAGGAGTAAGTGGTGGTTGGGCTGCCAAAGAATTATGTGAAAACGGTCTTAAAACTTTAGTCTTAGAAAGAGGTCGTATGGTAAAACATATTGAAGATTATCCTACTATGCATAAGGATCCTTGGGATATGCCAAATGGAGGTAAAACTCCACAGAAAATTCTCAAAGACTATGACAAACAGAGCCGTTGGGGAATTCATGAAACTACTCGACATTTTTACAATAAAGATTCTGATCATGATTATGATGAAATCAAACCCTTTGACTGGATTCGAGGAACTCAGGTGGGAGGTCGTTCTCTAATTTGGGGCAGACAAACATATCGTTGGAGCGATTTGGATTTTGAAGCTAATTCAAAAGATGGCTTTGGAGTAGATTGGCCTATTCGATATAGAGATATTGAACCATGGTACAGCTATGTAGAAAAATATATAGGAATTAGTGGTGAAGCACTAAATTTACCCCAGCTTCCTGATAGTCATTTCCTACCGCCAATGGAATTAAATTGTGTTGAAAATCATTTAAAAGAAAGTATTGCCAACAGCCATAATGATCGTTTGCTTACCATAGGCAGAGTTGCACATATTACGAAAGGGACAAGGGAAGGTGCAAGTAGAACTGCCTGTCAATACAGGAACAGGTGTGATCGTGGGTGTCCTTTTGGTGCCTATTTTAGTTCCAATTCTTCTACACTCCCTGCAGCAGAAGCTACTGGAAATATGACCTTACGCCCTAATTCTATTGTAGCAGAAGTTTTGTATGACGAGAAAACACAAAAAGCAACTGGGGTTCGAGTTATTGATTCGCTCACCAAAGAATCTATAGAATTTAGCTCAAAAATAGTTTTTCTTTGTGCCTCCTCAATGGCTTCTACTGCTATTTTAATGCAATCAAAATCTAGCCGTTTTCCAAACGGAATGGGAAATGATAGCGGTGAATTGGGACACAATATTATGGATCATCAGTTAGGAAGTGGTGCATCTGGAAGATATGATGGATTTAAAAATCAATATTATGCTGGAAGACGCCCTAATGGTTTTTATATTCCACGTTTTAGAAACCTTGGAAATGACAATAAAAAAGTAGATTTTTTAAGAGGTTATGGATATCAGGGTGGTGCTAGCAGATGGGGATGGAATGAATCTGTTGCCGAACTTGCGTATGGCAAAGACTTTAAAAAAGAAGTTCTTAAGCCAGGGGATTGGTCAATAGGAATGGGAGGTTTTGGAGAAGTTCTTCCTTACCATGAAAACAAAATGTTTTTGAACTATGAAAAATTAGATCAATGGGGCTTACCTAAAATCGTTTTTGATGCAGAGTTCAAAGAAAATGAAATCAAAATGAAAGAAGACTGGAAAGTTCAAGCTGCAGAAATGCTTGAAAATGCAGGCTTTAAAGATGTTAATATTAATGATTCCAATGCACCTATTGGAAAAGGGATACATGAAATGGGAACCGCTAGAATGGGTAAAGATCCTAAAACCTCAGTTCTTAATAAGCATAACCAAGTACATAGTGTCTCAAATTTATTTGTTACTGATGGAGCCTGTATGACCTCTTCTGCAAATCAAAACCCTTCATTGACTTATATGGCACTTACTGCACGTGCAGCAAACCATGCAATTTCTGAGCTTAAAAAAAGGAATATATAATATCAATGGGTGAAAAAATACCACAAGTATCTTCTTTAGTTGAAGTGAAAAATTTATCGCTTAATATCGGAGATACTGCTATTCTCAAAAAAATATCTTTTACTATTGGAACACAGGAAATTGTTTCTATAGTAGGAGAATCAGGAAGTGGTAAATCAATTACTGCGCTAACCTTAATTGGTCTTCATCCAAAAAACGCATTAATAAATACACAACGGCTTAAATTTGATGGTGAGAATATTAATGGAATTTCTTCTAAGAAATGGTCAAACATAAGAGGAAAATCTATTGGAATGGTCTTTCAAGAGCCACAATCTAGTTTAAATCCTTCAATGAAATGTGGCAAACAATTACAAGAAGTACTCCAGCAACACACTTTACTTAATGCGATTGATCAAAAAAAAACTATTTATGAAGTCATAAAAGAAGTCCAGCTAACAGATACTAGCCGTATTTTATCTTCTTATCCACATCAGTTAAGTGGTGGGCAGAAACAAAGAATTATGATTGCAATGGCTTTGTTATGTAAGCCCAAACTTTTAATTGCAGATGAACCCACAACAGCACTTGATGTGACAGTTCAAAAAGAAATTATTCAACTCCTGAAAAATCTGCAAAAAAAGTATCAGATGAGTATTTTATTTATCTCACATGATTTGACTTTAGTTAGACAATTAGCAAATAAAGTTTGGGTTATGTATCAAGGAGAAATTGTTGAAGAAGGAAATACAGAAACTCTTTTCAAAAAACCAAAACATCCCTATACTCAAGGATTACTTTTTGCACGTCCTAAAACAAACGTTAGACTAGATCGACTTCCTACATTAGAAGATTATGCAAAAGGTACTTTTAAGGCAATTCCAATTTCAAAAATTGCACGACAAAAACAACATAAAATACTCTATGAAAAAACACCTTTACTTGAAGTAAAAGGGTTTGAGAAAACTTATATTAAAAGAAATTGGCTAGGAAATAATCAAGAATTTAAAGCATTACATTCACTAGATTTTTCTTTATATCCAGGCGAAACCCTTGGGCTTGTTGGGGAATCTGGTTGTGGGAAATCAACCTTAGCAAAAGCTTTAATTTATTTAGATCCCCCTTCACAAGGAAGTGTTTCTTATAAGGGGAAGCCCATAGTTCAAACTACTACTTCATTACGAAAGTTGAGAAAAGAAATTCAATTTATATTCCAAGATCCTTACGCAGCATTACACCCGTTAAAAACAATTGGTAGTGCGATTGAAGAAGTGCTTTATGTACACGGTATTGCCGTTAGTTCCATGGCACAAAAAGATCGGAGTCAGCAGCTTTTATACCAAGTAAATTTAGTGCCTTCTTTTTACAATCGCTACCCCCATGAGCTTTCGGGAGGTCAACGACAACGAGCTGTTATTGCTCGGGCCTTGGCGACAGAACCTAAACTTTTAATCTGTGATGAGAGTGTGGCTGCTTTAGACATTTCAGTTCAAGCTCAGATATTAAATTTATTAAATGATCTTAAAAAAGAATTAGGCTTAAGCTATCTTTTTATTTCTCATGATCTAGCCGTTGTAAAATATATGTCTGACAGAGTCATGGTGATGGAGAACGGTTCTCTATTAGAGCTTCAGGAAGCAGATGCTTTATATGGAACACCTAAACATCCGTACACGCAAAAATTGATAGATGCAATCCCTTAATTAAAATAGAATTAATCTATTTCAATTAACTCATCTAACCTTGTGGGTTCGAAAAAAGTTCTTCTCTTTTTTTAATTATTAGGGTGCTGGATTAGGGACTAATTCCTGAATAGAATCTATTTTAGCGAGAACCTCTTCAGAGAGTTTAATATTTACGGTATCAATATTCTCTTCAAGTTGAGATAAAGATGTTGCGCCAATAATGTTACTCGTTACAAAAGGGCGATCATTTACAAAGGCAAGTGCCAGTTGTGTTAGAGTCATCCCGTTAGAAGTTGCTAAATCATAGTACATATCTACTGCTTGATTGCACTGTGGGTTACTATAGCGGTTATAGTTTGGAAATAAAGTTATTCTTCCATCTTTAGGTCTATTTCCCAAACGGTATTTACCACTTAACACTCCAAAAGCAAGAGGAGAATAAGCCAATAATCCTACATTTTCTCGATGACAAACTTCTGAATTTCCAGTTTCAAATGTTCTATTTAAAAGCGAATATGGGTTTTGAATAGTTCGCATTTTTGGACGGTTTTCGTTTTGGGCTTCTAAATAGCGCATTACACCCCAAGGTGTTTCATTGGAAAGACCAACATGTCGAATGTTTCCAGCTTTAACATGAGCATTAAGTGCGTCTAAGACTTCTTCGAAATTCTCCTCCCAAACTTCTCCTTTTGGATACTTATGTCCCCTTTTCCCAAAATAATTAGTGTTTCGTTCAGGCCAATGAATTTGATAAAGATCAATATAGTCCGTTTGTAGTCGTCTTAAACTTTTCAATACTGCTGAATCTATTGAGGCCTTAGAAAATACTTTATCCGTTCTAATGTGTTTTGTGAAAGCAGCAGGACCAGCAATTTTAGAAGCTAATATTATCTTATCTCGATTCCTATTTTTTTTAAACCAAGAACCAATAAAGCATTCAGTGTCTCCTTGCTCATCTTTACGAGGTGGTATAGGATATAATTCTGCTGTATCAAAAAAATTTACTCCTTGATCTAATGCGAAATCCATTTGAGCATAAGCATCAACTTCATTATTCTGCCTCCCCCAAGTCATTGTTCCCAAACAAATTTTACTGACTTTTACGTCAGTATCAGGTAAAAAATTATATTCCATAAATTTAGTTATTTAATAAGGCATTTATTTCGTCCCATTGAGGGCTCAATATTACTTCAATCCTTCGATTCACTGCACGTCCTGATGAACTGTTATTTGGAGCTATGGGCATAAATTCCCCTCGTCCAGCTGCTATTAAATTTTGAGGTAAAATTAATTTATTTTCTAAAAGAATATTCACCATTGAAGTAGCTCGTTTAGTGGATAAGTCCCAGTTGGAAGCTAATGCTCCTTTTGGACTAAAGGGTACATTATCTGTATGACCTTCAATTAAAACTACAATGTCTGGGTTTTCTGCTAAAACGACCCCCAACTGTTCTAAAGCTTTTTTACCTTCACTACCCACCTCCCAACTACCTGATTTAAAAAGTAATTTATTTTCCATAGACACATATACTTTTCCATCACGCTGCTCAACGGTAAGACCATTTCCTTCAAAGTTTAATAAAGCATCGGACAAACTTTTCTTTAAAAGTTGTAAAGATTCCTTTTGTTGTGACATTAATTTTTCTAACTGATTCACACGTTCTGAACGTGTTAAAAGCTGAGACTCTTTGATTGCTATTTCTTTAAGTAATGAATTATTTCTAGCTATACTTTCATTGATTTTTTTATTACTGTTTTGAGCTAGTAAAGCATACTCTTCTTCTAAAGAGGTTATTTGTTCTAATCCAATACTCACACTATCACGTGATCTTTTTAAATAGGCCGAGGTCTTATACCAATTTTTATCCAAAGCATTAAAGGCTTGTTGTAATGAATCTTGATATTTTATAAGAGCGTTCCTGTTTATTTTCATTTCTGAATAGCGAGCCTCCAAATCATTAAAGACTTTTGTTGATACACAGCTATTGAAAGACAACACACTCACTAAAAAAAATAAAACCACTTGTTTTTTCATGCTTAAAAAATTAATTCAACACCCACTGGACAATGATCTGAATGCTTTGCTTCCTGCAAAATATAAGATCTTTTAATATTATTTTTTAATGGCTCACTTACAAGGGCGTAGTCTATACGCCAGCCTTTATTGTTGTTTCTTGCATTAGCGCGATAGCTCCACCAACTATATTGATTAGGTTCTGAATTTAAATGACGGAAAGAATCTATAAACCCAGAATTCAAAAACCTTCCAATCCATTCTCGCTCTTGTGGTAAAAATCCAGAAACTTTTTTATTTCGAATAGGATCATGAATATCAATAGTTTCATGACAAATATTATAATCTCCACAGATTATTAAATTAGGAAAATCCTCTTTTAGCACATTAATATAGTCTTGAAACTCATCCATAAACTTAAACTTGTACTCCAATCGGTCAATATTAGTTCCTGAAGGTAAATACAAACTTATAATTGAAACCTTATCAAAGTCGGCCCTAATAATTCTTCCTTCAAAGTCCATATGATCAATACCCGATCCGTAGGTAATTTTATTTGGCTTCTTTTTTGAGAAAATAGCAACCCCACTATATCCCTTTTTATGAGCAGAAAACCAATAATGATAATAACCTAATTCTTCTAGAACGGAAGTATCTACTTGTTCTTTAAGAGCTTTTGTTTCTTGTATACAAATAACGTCAGCTGCAGTTGCCTTTAGCCATTCTGCAAATCCTTTTTTTAAGGCTGCACGTATTCCGTTTACATTATAGGATAGGACTTTCAAATTCTTTTTTTACTAAGTTAAAAAATCTTCAATGGTCACAAAATAATTTGAAAAGAATACTATTTGACATTAAAATCAGTTAATTTCATTTTAATATTTGTTATAATAACAAGAAATGAAATCCTAACTTAAGCTTAGGGCTAAATATTAAAAATACAAGTTATAGTTTACGTAATAAGTTTTCAAGTGATACCTGATCTGTAATTCTGTTTTTCAAATCGTTTATAAAGATTCGTTCTTGTTTCATACTATCTCTCTCGCGAAGAGTTACCGTCTGATCTTCTAAACTTTGATGATCAACTGTTATGCAATATGGTGTACCCAGTGCATCTTGTCTTCTATAGCGTCTTCCTACAGCATCTTTTTCATCATACGCGGTGGTAAAGCTCCATTTTAGGTCATCAACAATGGTCCGCGACAGTTCGGGTAGACCATCTTTTTTAACTAGTGGTAAAACAGCGACTTTTGTAGGTGCTAGTGCTGGAGGCAACTTAAGAACAGTTCGTGAAGAACCGTCTTCTAAAATCTCTTCGGTTAATGCATTTGAAAAAACTGCTAAAAACATTCGGTCTAAGCCTACAGATGTTTCAACCACATAAGGCACATAGTTTTCATTTTGTTCAGGATCAAAATATTGTAATTTTTTACCTGTAAATTTTTCATGGCTGCTCAAATCAAAATCTGTTCGAGAGTGAATTCCCTCTAATTCTTTAAAACCAAATGGAAATCGGAATTCTATGTCAGAAGCTGCATCCGCATAATGTGCTAATTTTTCATGATCATGAAAACGGTAATTTTCTTTACCTAAACCTAAGGAGATATGCCACTTAAGACGTTTTTCTTTCCAGTGCTCATACCATTCTTTTTGAGTTCCTGGAGCAATAAAAAATTGCATTTCCATTTGTTCAAATTCTCGCATTCTAAAAATAAACTGCCGGGCTACAATTTCATTTCTAAAAGCTTTTCCTGTTTGTGCAATTCCAAAAGGAAGTTTCATTCGTCCTGTTTTTTGAACATTTAAAAAATTAACGAAAATACCTTGAGCTGTTTCAGGTCGCAAATAAAGATCCATTGCAGAATCAGCAGAAGCCCCCAATTTTGTACCAAACATTAGATTAAATTGCTTTACTTCTGTCCAATCTCTTGATCCAGATTCTGGACAGGAAATTTCTAATTCTTCAATCAATGCTTTTACATCAACTAAGTCTTCCTTTTCTAAAGACTGTCCTAAACGTTTTAAAATAGCAACTGCTTTTTCTTGATATCCAACCACCCTTGGGTTGGTGGATTTAAATTGAGCTTCATCAAAAGAATTACCAAATCTTTTTGCTGCCTTGGAAACTTCTTTTTCAATTTTTGACTCAATTTTAGCTACATAATCCTCCACAAGAACATCTGCTCGATATCGTTTTTTTGAAACTTTATTATCAATTAATGGGTCATTAAAAGCATCCACATGGCCTGATGCTTTCCAAATAGTTGGATGCATAAAAATAGCAGAATCAATTCCTACAATATTTTCATTTAACTGTACCATTGATTTCCACCAGTACTCACGAATATTTTTCTTTAACGCAACTCCATTTTGTGCATAATCATAAACAGCACTCAAGCCATCGTAAATTTCACTAGAGGGGAATACAAAACCATACTCTTTGGCATGGGAAATTACTTTTTTGAATTGATCTGATTGTTGAGCCATGGGTCAAAAATAATCCTTTTTGTTATTTTTATAGAGCTCTATTATGTTATTTTGTGAAGAATCTAAAAATGATGAAATACCGGTTTTCGCTTTTACTTATTGGTATACTTCTTCTTAACACAATTCAATGTGCCAAAAGAGCAACTCCCACAGGTGGCCCAAGAGATTCACTTCCTCCAATTATGGTTAACGCTTCTCCAAAAATGAACACTACCTTTTTTGATAAAGAAGAAATTACATTAACCTTTGATGAATTTGTAACCTTAAAAGATGTAAGTAAACAGCTTATCATTTCGCCACCTTTAAGTTCTGATAAATATAAAGTATACCCTACCACAGGAGCTTCAAAAAAAGTAAACATTAAATTAACGGATACCCTTTTTGAAAATACTACTTACACTTTTAATTTTGGTGAAAGTATTATTGATTTTAACGAAAATAATCCAACATCATATTTAACATACACCTTATCCACAGGAGCCACTATAGACTCCCTCTTCATTAGAGGACGTGTATCTGATGCATTTGAAAAAGATACAGAACGTTTTATTTCTTTACAACTCTATCCGATAGACTCTACCTATAAAGACTCAACAGTTTTTACGAAAAAGCCTCTGTATGTTACCAGCACACTTGATACTACCATATTTCGTTTTCAAAATTTACGTGCTGGAAAATATGCAATTATTGCACTTGAAGATAAAGCTGGAAATTATTTTTTTGATCAAAGTGTAGATAAGATAGGATACCTTGACCGCCTTATTGAACTTCCACAGGATTCCATTATAGATTTAAATCTTTTTAAAGAACGTACTAATTTCTTTTGGGACAAACCAAACTTTATAAATGATCATCATATCGCAATAGCTTATTTTGGACAACATGATGATCAGACTTTTAAAATGACTAGTGATGTTCCTGATTCTTTTGAATCATTAGTAACTAAAAACCGTGTTACAGACACCTTAGATTATTGGTTTAGAGGTGCCTCCTTAGATTCTCTTAAATTTAAAATTGAAATTCAAGACACTCTTAGAACCAAAACGGTCTTTTTTAAAGATCCGATTGAAGACTCATTAATTATCAAAAAGTTTACTAAAGGAAGTTTACGTTTAAAGAGTAAGCTAGAGCTTGAAAGTAATCTACCAGTAACAGAAGTGGACTCTGAAAAAATAATTGTAACAAATGTAGATACCATTCAAATACCTGCTTTTTTGAAAATTAAAAAAAATTATGACCGTATTACCGTTGATTTTGAAGTGATTCCTAATGATCGATATGAAATAAAACTTTTGCCCAATGCTTTAAAAGATTTTTGGGGAAGAACTCACGATACTATTGTTTTCAGAACATCAACTAAAAAGATAGAAGATTATGGAAATATCTATTTGCGGGTTCAGCATGAAAGTCCCAGTCCCTATATAATTGAATTGCTTAATAACAAAAAAGTGGTGCGTCGTTATGATAGCCTTATGCCTGGAAACAAGTATTCCTTTGAATTATTAAATGCTGGAAAATATAGTGTGCGCTTAATTGAAGATTCTAATGGTAATAGAAAGTGGGATACTGGAAATTATTTGGAGAAAATACAACCAGAAAAAATAATTTATTACTGGAAAGAAATTGACTTGCGTGCTAACTGGGATATGAATGAAACTTTTAACACAAGTCAAAATTATCTCGATCTTCCAGAAAGCGCAACTTCCTCCGATGTGCTTGTAACTCCTGATAATTAATAAAAGCAGAAATATTTTTTGTTTCAGAGGAAAGATCTCCTGAAATACAATTTCCTAACGAATCATAAATTGCTGAATGTCCAGGATAATCATTCCCTTTTGAATCTTCTCCACAGCGGTTAACTCCAACTACATAACTCATATTTTCGATTGCACGAGCTTTCAAAAGAGTGTCCCATGCGCTGATTCTTGGTTTGGGCCAATTTGCTACATAGATTAATAGATCATAATCTTGGGTGTTTCTAGACCATACAGGAAAGCGTAAATCATAACAAATACGCAAACATATTTTCCAGCCTTTAAAAATTATAATCCCATCATCATTACCTCTTTGATAAACTTGATCTTCTCCAGCCATTGTGAAGGTATGGTGCTTATCATAAAAAGAAAGTTTTCCAGAGGGTGTTACCCAAACAAAACGGTTCAAATAAGCTCCATCTTCTTCAATCACTATACTGCCTCCAACAGCTGCATCTGATTTATATGCCCAGCTTTTCATCCACTTAATGGTTGTTCCGTCCATTGATTCAGCTACGGTATTTGGATTCATAGTAAAGCCAGAAGTAAACATTTCCGGTAATAATACTATGTCTGTGTCATGAAGCTTAGTTAATTTTTCATCAATACTTTTTCTATTTAGGTCAGGTGTCTCCCAAAATAGTGGGATTTGAAGAGCGGTAATGTGAAGTTTTATTTGCATACCATTAATTTAAAAGTGATGAAACTTGAACAAGTTTCTAAATTACTTATCTTTATTTTAGAGCTGTAATTTAACTAGATTTTCATTATGAGGCCAATAATAAAATGTTTACTATTTGTTGTTTTTTGTTACCCTTCGCTATATGGTCAATACTATTTTCCTCCTGCTCATGGAACATGGCAACAAAAGAATCCTGGTGAATACTCTATTGACTCGGGAAAAATAGCTGAAGCGATTGACTTTGCAAAAAAAAATGAATACAGTGGTTCCAAAGATTTGCGCATTGCGATCTTACGCGGATTTTCTAAAGAACCTTACCACAAAATTTTGGGCCCAACAAAAAAAAGAGGGGGCCCCGCGGGGATGATTTTAAAAAATGGATATCAAATCGCTTCTTGGGGATCTGTTGAACGTGTGGATATGACCTTTAGCGTTACTAAAAGCTATCTCTCCACAGTTGCAGGATTGGCAGTAGATCGGAACCTAATTTCACCAAAAGAAAAAGTAAGTAAAATAATTTGGGATACCACTTTTGATGGAAATCACAATAGCCAGATTACCTGGGAACATTTACTTAACCAATCATCAGACTGGTCTGGAACACTTTGGGGAGGGCATGATTGGGCAGACAGGCCACCTAATAAAGGAAGTATTGACGATTGGAAAAATAGAGCTTTTTCCATTCCTGGAACTCAATTTGAATACAATGATGTGAGAGTTAATCTTTTGGCGTATTCTCTACTAAATGTGTGGCGAAAACCTTTACCTCAGGTGTTGAAAGAATATATTATGGACCCTATTGGAGCTAGTAGTTCTTGGAGATGGTATGGTTATAATAATTCTTGGATTGAACTAGATGGCCAACGTGCACAATCGGTTTCGGGTGGAGGACATTCTGGAGGGGGCCTGTTTGTTAACACACTAGATCATGCACGCTTTGGACTTCTTTTCCTAAATGACGGGGCTTGGAATGGTAATCAATTGATAAGTAAAAACTGGATTAAAGATGCCACTACTCCCTCTCCAGCACAGATAAGCTATGGCTATATGTGGTGGTTAAATAAAAAAGGAACCAATCGTTTTTGGGAAGGTGTTCCTCAAAATGTATTTTATGCGTCTGGATTTGGCGGAAATTATATTGTCATTATTCCGGATGAAGATATTGTTATTGTTACTCGTTGGTTAGAGCCTAGTCAAATCGGCCTTTTCGTTAAAAAAGTAATTGATGCATTATAAAGCACTAATTTTTGATATGGATGGTACTCTTATGGATAACATGTCATATCATAAAAAATCTTGGATCGAGTTATTTAAACACCATAAATTAGATTTAGACTATAATACTTTTGATAAAAAATTTCATAAAGGGTCTTTAGTCGAAATTATGGCTCGGCTTTTTCCTGAAATTTCAGATATAGAAACACTAAGGAAAATCGGAAGTTATAAAGAAGAACTCTACCGAGAATTATACCGTCCTCATGTGAAATCAATTTCTGGTTTGATATTGTTTTTAGAAAAAATGTTTCAAAAAAATATTCCAATGGGATTAGCAACAATGGGCGATCAACATAATATTGATTTTACTTTTGAAGCATTGAATTTGACGAATTTTTTTCACTCCACAACTGGTGGACATGAAGTAAAAAAAGGCAAACCACATCCTGAAATTTTTTTGACAGCCGCTGAAAAAATTGATGTTAATCCCAGCGATTGTCTTGCATTTGAGGATACGTTATCTGGAATACTTTCAGCTAAAGCGGCAGGAATGGATGTAATTGGTATAACAACTATGTTTGATGAAAAAACTCTGCTGAAGATGGGGTGTAAAAGAATAATTAATAATTATGACGAAATTAAGGTTTAGTCTAGTTAAAAATTATCGCTTTAAGAAAGTTTATTTAACGATCAAAAAATACTTAGCCTTTCAAGCTCGCAAATAAATATTCTCGATTCATCCGTGCTATGTTTTCTAAAGAAATCCCTTTTGGACACTCTACTTCACAAGCGCCAGTGTTAGTACAGTTACCAAAACCTTCTTCATCCATTTGTTTTACCATATTCATTACACGATCAGTTGCCTCAACTTTACCTTGAGGGAGTAAAGCATATTGGGACACTTTTGCAGACACAAATAACATTGCAGAAGCATTTTTACAACTAGCTACACAAGCACCACAACCAATGCAGGCAGCGGCGTCAAAAGCTTTATCTGCAAAGTCTTTTCCAATTGGAATTGCGTTTGCATCTTGAGTATTTCCAGATGTATTTACACTTACAAATCCCCCAGCCTGTTGGACACGATCAAATGCTGAACGGTCTACGGTTAAATCTTTAATGACAGGAAATGCTTGGGCACGAAACGGCTCAATGGTTATTGTATCGCCATCTTTAAATTTACGCATGTGTAATTGACATGTAGTAACTAAACGGTCTGGACCATGAGCTTCTCCGTTAATAAACATAGAACACATTCCACAAATTCCTTCACGACAATCATGATCAAAAGCAATTGGATCAATTCCCTGTCCTATTAATTGTTCATTTAAAACATCCATCATTTCTAAAAAGGACATATCAGGGGAAACGTCCGAAATTGAATAGTTTTCCATGTTCCCTTTTGCTTTCGCATTTGCTTGTCTCCAAACTTTTAATGTCAAATTCATAATCTAAATTATCTAATGCCTATTTATAAGATCTTGTTTTTACTTCAATCTCTTCATATTTTAATTCCTCTTTATGCAATTTCGCTTTAGAAGGTTCTCCTTTATATTCCCATGCAGAAACAAAGGTGAAATCTTTATCATTTCTCAGCGCTTCTCCTTCAGGAGTCTGAGATTCTTCTCTAAAGTGACCACCACAAGATTCATTTCGTTCCAATGCATCTTTTGCAAACAATTCGCCCAATTCTAAAAAATCAGCAACACGTCCTGCTTTAGCAAGTTGCTCGTTAAACTCTTTGGTTGTTCCAGGGACATTTACATTTTTGTAAAAATCTTTACGTAATGCGCTAATTTCAGTAATAGCCTCTGTTAATCCTTTTTTATTTCGAGACATACCACATTTGTCCCACATAATTTTACCTAATTTCTTATGGTAATAATCAACTGAGTTTTTTCCATTATTATTTACAAAGCTTTCCAACTGTACTTTCACAGCCGCTTCTGCTTTTTCAAACTCAGGAAGGCTGATGTCTATCTTTCCCGTTCTAATATCATCTGCTAAATAATCCCCAATAGTGTATGGCAGAACAAAGTATCCATCGGCTAAACCTTGCATTAATGCTGAGGCTCCTAACCTATTGGCTCCATGGTCAGAGAAATTTGCTTCTCCTATAGCGTAGCATCCGGGAATAGAGGTCATTAAATTATAATCTACCCATACCCCTCCCATAGTATAATGAACTGCAGGATAAATCATCATTGGCATTTCATATGGATCTTGATCAACAATTTTTTCATACATCTGAAAAAGATTTCCATATTTAGAGCGAACGACGTCTTGTCCTAATTTTTTAACTAATGTAGAATCATTTTCATCAAGTCCTTTTACATGAGCTTGTTCTTTACCGTAGCGAGTAATTGCCGCTGCAAAATCAAGATAAACTGCCTCACCTGTTTTATTTACACCATACCCAGCATCACAACGTTCTTTAGCTGCGCGAGACGCAACATCTCTAGGTACTAGATTTCCAAAAGCAGGGTATCTTCTCTCCAGGTAATAATCCCTGTTCTCTTCTGTAATTTCTGTGGCCTTTAATTTGCCTTCACGAATTAATTTAACATCTTCAATGTTTTTTGGTACCCAGATTCTACCGTCATTTCTTAAAGATTCTGACATTAAAGTCAATTTTGACTGATGATCACCAGAAACAGGAATACAGGTAGGATGAATTTGCGTGAAACATGGATTAGCAAAATGAGCTCCTTTTTTATGAATTTTCCATCCTGCGGAAACATTACTTCCCATTGCGTTTGTAGATAAAAAGAACACATTTCCATATCCTCCAGATGCAACTACAACAGCATGAGCACTGTGGCGTTCAAGTTTTCCATCTACTAAGTTTCGTGCTATAATTCCTCGAGCTTTACCGTCAACAACCACTAAATCCATCATTTCATGACGATTGTACATTTTAATTTTACCGCGACCAATTTGTCGATTCATTGCTGAATAAGCACCTAACAATAATTGCTGTCCTGTTTGTCCTTTTGCGTAAAAAGTTCGAGAAACAAGAACTCCACCAAAGGATCTGTTATCCAGCAAACCGCCATAATCACGCGCAAAAGGTACTCCTTGTGCAACACACTGGTCAATTATATTTGTTGACACCTCCGCTAATCGATGAACGTTGGCTTCTCTAGAGCGATAGTCTCCACCTTTAATAGTGTCGTAAAAAAGACGGTGGGTTGAATCACCATCTCCTTGATAGTTTTTAGCGGCATTAATTCCTCCTTGGGCAGCAATAGAATGAGCACGTCTTGGAGAATCCTGAAAACAGAAAGTTTTAACATTGTATCCTAGCTCTGCTAGGGTTGCTGATGCTGATGCACCTGCCAATCCTGTTCCAACTACTATAACATCAATTAGACGTTTGTTTGCGGGACTTACTAAATTAATTTTACTCTTATGGTTGGTCCATTTATCGGCTACAGGGCCTTTAGGTGTTTTTGAATCTAGTGACATACTATAATGAGTTTATGTAATGAAATAGAGCTATAAATATAAATCCAACAGGAATAATCACTGAAAATGCAATTGCAAACTTTTTAATACTAGAACTATATTTATTATTGACACCTACACTTTGAAAAGAAGAAGCGAACCCATGGTTTAGGTGAAGGGCTAAAAAGACAAATGAAATAATATAAAGTCCAACTCTTAATAAGTCATGAAATTTGTGAGTCATTTCCTCATAATATCTTTCAGGATCTAAGGGAAGAACCTCAATGTATTTGTAGTTCATTTCAGGGAACCAGAAATCGTAAAAATGAAGACCTAAAAAAGAAAGCACTACTGCTCCAGACCAAATCATGTTTCTAGATACCCAAGAAGCATTTTCACTTCCCTTGAATTCCACATACTGAACGGCTCTTGACTTACGATTTTGTATCTCCAACACAAACCCCATGGTAAAGTGAAAAACTACTCCAAAAATTAGAATCGGCTGAAGGACAAACTGTACTAGAGGATTATTCCCCATAAAGTGAGAAATTTCATTAAAAGTTTTGGCACTGAAGACCGAAATGAAATTAATCGTGAAGTGTTGTGTTAAAAAAACAACCAAAAATAAGCCAGAAATTGCCATTGCTACTTTTCGGCCAATTGTTGAAGATGTAAAACTCATAGAATTTAATTTGCATTACAAAAATAAGATATAAACTCTAAGGATCAAACCGCTTTACTGTATTTTTCCCTTAAATCTTTAATAGGTTAAGTTTACAAACCTTGTGTTTAAATAATTAAATATTACAACCCATCAAAAATCAGAAGATGTCTTTAATTTTAAATTGATACTGCTATTTCAAGAGAAGGTGATTTTAATTTATCTTTAGAAAACTAGTATCTTAGTTAAAAAAATAATCATGCGTTATCGTCCCCTTTCCGCTTCATTTTACCGATTAAATCGGAATAAATTTTCTGCTGAATTAGACACAAAAAGTTTGGCAATTTTCAACTCGAATGATATTTATCCGATAAGTGCTGATAGTACATTGCCTTTTGCACAACATCGTGATATTTTTTATTTATCCGGTATAGATCAAGAGGAAAGTATACTTCTAATTTTTCCAGATGCTCTTGAAAAAAAACATGAAGAAATTCTATTTATAAGAGAAACCAATGAGCATATAGCAATTTGGGAAGGTGCTAAATTGACTAAACATGCTGCAACTAATTTAAGTGGGATTGAAACAGTCTACTGGCTCAAAGACTTTGAAAAAATTTTTCAAGAACTGAGTGCGCAATGTGATTGTTTCTACTTTAATACTAACGAACACTATAGACAAGCAGTAGAAACAGAAACCAGAGAAGATCGTTTTATAGAATGGTGTAAAAAACAGTATCCTGCACATGGTGTTGGAAAAAGCAACCCAATTCTTCAAGAATTACGTGCGGTTAAAAGTGAAGAAGAAATTGCTCAAATTCAAGAGGCGTGTAATATCACTGACAAAGGCTTTAGAAGACTTTTAAATTTCATTAAGCCTGGTGTGTGGGAATATGAGATTGAAGCTGAATTAGCACACGAATTCATCAGAAACCGATCAAAAGGATTTGCCTACGCGCCCATTATTGCATCTGGAAATAACGCTAATGTATTACATTACACAGAAAACAACATGCAATGTAAAGCTGGCGATTTAATCCTTATGGATGTGGCAGCAGAGTATGGTAATTATTCAAGTGACTTGACTAGAACTATCCCTGTATCAGGAACCTTTAGTGACCGACAAAGAGCAGTTTATCAGTCGGTCCTGGATGTTAAAAAAGAAGCTACAAAATTACTGGTACCAGGAACTATTTGGAAAGAATACCATAAAGAAGTTGGTAATATAATGACAAATCAATTACTGAAATTAGGCCTTTTAGATAAAGCTGATCTTCAAAATGAAACTGCTGAAAAGCCTGCTTACAAAAAGTATTTTATGCACGGTACATCACACCATATAGGATTAGACACTCATGATTATGGCTTGCTTCATTTACCTATGGAATCTAATATGATTTTTACCGTAGAACCTGGTATTTATATTCCCAAAGAAGGTTTTGGAGTTCGATTGGAAGACGATGTAGTAATTCAAAAAACGGGAGCTCCTGTTAACCTAATGGAATCTATTCCTATTGAAATTGAAGAAATTGAAACATTAATGAATGCATAAAAAAAGCCACCTGAATAAGTGGCTTTTTTTAAATAGTTAACACACAACCAATTTATACTGCTTCAGTTGATTTTGCGTTGCGTTGCCATAAATATAAAATCGTAAACAAAACAATCAGGATTACTGGAAAACTGACCATATTTGTTAATGTTTGCTGTCCTGCAGCTAAATCTAAAGCAGTTCCTGTAAGTCCAAGTGCTTCTTGTTCTGCAGTCGAAGAATCAATCCATCCTCCAATGATGGTTTGAAAAATAGAAGTAGAGAACATTCCCATTCCTCCAACAATTGACATACCGAGCGCCCCACTTAATGGTATTTTTTCAGCAACAAAACCAATCATGTTAGGCCAGAAATAACAAACACCTAAGGCAAAGAAAATAGCTGCAACATAAACCATTTCTCCTGTTTGTGTGCTAAATAAAAAGATTCCGATAGCAGTTAAAATAGCAGAACCTAATAAAACACCTGTTTGGTCAAATTTACTAACAATATCTCCTCCAAAATAACGCCCAATAGCCATAAGACCTGTGATAAGGGCTAAAATAACCATGGGATGAGCGCCACTATTATCCAAAATCAGTGTAGTCCATTGTTGAGGTCCAAATTCTGAAATTGCAGTTAGTGCCATACATCCTAATATGAATAAGTATAGTGGAGTCAACATGGCCTTAAAGTTTTCTCCAATCGAAGCTACTTTTTCCATTTTTGGTTTTGGAAATTCTTGGCCAAAAAATAAATAAACATAAATTAGAGTTGGAATCATAATTACCCATATTTGTGCTTGCCAGCCTAAATCAAGACTAGTCATTAATAAAGAAATTAAGCTACCTAGAACAATTCCACCTGGAAACCACATGTGAAATCTGTTTAAAAGGGTGTTCATTCTCTTTCCTTCATTAGCATCTGCAATCATTGGATTACAAGCAGCTTCTGTACAACCATTTCCAATTCCTATCAATAAAGTTGATACTAAAAGGCCAGTATACCCTCCCGAAAAAATAGTTAAGACAATCCCTAATGTATGAGTTAAAAATGCGAATTGCATGATTTTTTTTGGTCCAATAGTATGGTAAAATAATCCTCCTAAAATCATAGAAATAGGGAAACCTAAAAACCACATTGAATTAATAAATCCTAATTGCTGGCCACTTAAACTAAAGGTTTCAGCTAGTTGAGGAAGAATACCTGCGCGAATACTAAATGAAAAAGCTGTCGTAATAAGAGCAAAACAACTTCCGTAAAAAAGTCTGTTACTATTTGTCATAATAAGTTATTTCAATTTGTTTCCTCTAATATATATCATTTATAATAACCTAGGGAAGTCACGAAAACAAAATTATTAATGACACCCACAATCAGGTCCACAGTCTGAATCTTTTGCAGATTTCTTTTTCAAAACATATTTACTTAATAAAAATACAAGTGCTAAACCTCCTGAAAGAAAAACTAAAAGTGATTGAATGAAGTCCATTAACTTAAAATTTGATAGGTTCCAAAAGCAATTATATAAGCTAAAAAAGTCATCCCAAAAAGCTGTATCATGGGCCATTTCCATGAGTTAGTTTCTTTTTTAACAATTGCTAAGGTACTCATACATTGCATTGCAAAGGCATAAAACAGCATTAATGAAATACCACTTGCTAAATCAAATAAAGGTTTTCCATCTGCCCGAACTTCAGAAGCCATTCTGTTTTTTATTGTTTCTTCTGCACCATTTTCTACACTATATATTGTAGCCAGAGTTCCCACAAATACTTCTCGTGCTGCAAAAGAACTAATAAGAGCAATTCCAATTTTCCAATCATATCCCAAGGGAGTAATTGCAGGTTCAATTGCTTTTCCTAATATCCCAATAAAAGAATGCTCTAATTGGTAAGAATTAATTTTTGTTTCTAAAATCTCTTCCGATAAATCAGGGTATTGCTTTTGAACTATTTCTTGGGCATTTGAAAAATCTTCACCAGGACCATAAGAAGCCATTATCCATAATAAAATAGAAATTGCTAAAATAATTTTTCCCGCTTCTGTCACAAAAGTTCTTGTTTTCTCCCAAACTGTAATTCCAATATTTCTCAACATTGGAAGTTTGTAATTAGGCATTTCAACAACAAAATAACTTTTAGATTCAATTTTAAGAGTAACACTTAAAATCCATGCAGACAAAAGAGCCATTCCGAATCCAACTAAATAAAGACCCATTAGGGTTAACCCTTTATAATTAAATCCTAAAAAAGAACCCTTAGGAATAACTAAAGCAATTAAAATCGCATAAACAGGTAAGCGGGCTGAACAAGTGGTAAATGGGGTTACTAAAATGGTAATTAGTCGTTCTTTCCAGTTTTCAATATTTCTGGTAGCCATAACAGCTGGAATTGCGCATGCCGTTCCTGAAATTAGTGGTATTATACTTTTTCCGCTTAAGCCAATTCTTCTTAAGCCCCTGTCCATCAAAAAGACTACTCTACTCATATAACCTGTTTCTTCCAAGACAGCAATAAATAAAAATAAGAAGGAAATTTGTGGAATAAAAATGACAATTCCACCCAAGCCAGGAATAATTCCCTCTGCTAAGAGGCTTGTAAAAACTCCTGGAGGAAATTGATTCTTAATATATTCACTCAATGCGGCAAAAGAGCTGTCAATAAAATCTTGTGGAATACTACTCCAATCAAAAATAGATTGAAAAATTGTCATTAAAATTCCAAAAAAAATAACATATCCCCAAAATTTATGAATTAATACACGGTCTAACCTACTGCGTAAATCGGTAGCTGAATTCCGATCTACTTTAAAAGTTGTTTTAAGTGAGTTATTTATGTATTGATAACGCTTAACCGTTTCTTTTTGTTGTAGACGCTTTAAATCAGAATCTGATTGAATTTTAAAATTAGTATCATCGTGGAACCTATTTCTATCAATTTTAGCAAAATTAACGTCTTGTGTAATTACTAACCACAACTTGTATACAGATTGGGTAGGGAAAGCCTTTTCAAGTCTTTTAAAATAGTCATCATCAATTGAAGCTAATGAAATAGTGGGCTTGGTAGAAAGCTGTCTATAGTTTAAAATCAATGCCTTAAGCTCTGATAACCCATCATTGTCACGAGTACTAATTAGAGATATTTTAGTGTCTAATTCTTTTTCAAGGGATTCAATATCTATTGTAATTCCTTTACGCTTCATTTGATCGGCCATGTTAATGACCAGAAGGGTGGGAATTTCTAAATCTTTAACTTGAGTGAAAAGTAAAAGGTTTCGTTTTAGATTTTCAATATCAGTAACTACTACCGCAACATCTGGAAAATCTTTATTGTTTTTATTGAGCAAAAGCTCAATAACAACGCTTTCATCCATCGAAGAAGCGTTCAGGCTATAGGTTCCCGGTAAATCTAAGACATGTGCTTTTGAGGTATGATTAAGCTTACAGACCCCTTCTTTTTTTTCGACAGTAATTCCTGGATAGTTTCCCACTTTTTGGTTTAATCCAGTGAGCTGATTAAAAACAGACGTTTTTCCTGTATTTGGATTTCCCAATAACGCTACATTCAACGATTTACTCATGATTTACTTTATCAATCGAACGAAAATATGCTGAGCCGTCTCTTTTCGGATGGCTAGATGTGATTCATCGATTTTAAGATACAATGGATCATTTAAGGGTGCTTTTTGTATCAGGGTAATTTCATTCCCTGGCAAACAGCCCATTTCTATTAGTTTTAGTGGCAAAAAATCAGTTTCAATATGCTCAATTTCTGCAACAACACCTTTCTCTAATTGATCTAATGGAATCATTATTTAGAATCATTTTAAAGAACAAAAGTAATAAAATAACTCACTGAAAAAATGATATCCCAGAAAAATTAGTTGGAAAGAATTCATCTTTTAGAATTTCTAAATCAATAAGTAATTCTTTCATTGCAAGAGTATCTGTACCGTCATAAAAACCACGTATTCTTTTTTCAGGATCTACCAAAATGAAATTTTCTGTGTGAATCATATCATAAGGGCCACCGTCGCCATCATCTTTGACAACCAAATAAGATTTTCTTGCCATGGTGTATATTTCTTTTTTATTCCCAGTAAGCAAATTCCATTTTTCATCGTTTACTCCTTTTTCTATGGCATACTTTTTAAGTTGTGGAACAGAATCAATTTTCGGAGTTACACTATAAGAAAGTAACATGACCGTAGAATCATTCAAAATTTCTTCTTGAATATTCACCATGTTAGCTGTCATTTTTGGACAAATAGTTGGGCAGGTTGTAAAGAAAAAATCAGCAATGTATATTTTACCTTCATAATCATCCTGAGTTATGGTTTTACCATTTTGATTTTCAAAAGAGAATGGTGCTATTTTATGATATTTTTTCACATGCTGAAGAGTGCTATCAACGAGTTCATAATTAACCATTGATGGTTGATAGATAGGAAGCACTTTTTTTGGTTTTAAAGCGCCATAAAAAAGAGCAAGAATAATTGTTGAGACTACAAATAAGACCCTTAAAAATATTTTATACTTTTTAAAAAAAAACTTCATATCCCCTGATATATAACAAATTTAGGGGTTTTAAAATCGATAATCTAGAAAGAATCTTAAAAGAATCTTAATTATCATAGCAGTAATTTTATTATGAATGCTATTATGCTACTTTTGTAGGAATTAAAATTTAGCTATGAGTCCCTTTTTTATAAAAGCCATTCAATTATTAATGAGTTTGTCCTTATTAATTGTTCTCCATGAATTAGGCCATTTTATACCTGCAAGAATATTTAAGACAAGAGTTGAAAAATTCTTTTTGTTTTTTGATGTAAAATTTGCTTTGTTCAAAAAGAAAATAGGTGACACTACCTATGGGATTGGTTGGTTGCCTTTAGGTGGATATGTAAAAATATCCGGAATGATTGATGAAAGTATGGACACCGAACAAATGAAACAACCTGCCCAAGAATGGGAGTTTCGTGCAAAGCCAGCATGGCAACGTCTCATTATCATGCTTGGTGGGGTAACAGTAAATTTAATTTTAGGATTCCTTATTTACATGATGATTTTGTTTGTTTGGGGTAAAAATACTCTAACAACTGAGGAACTTCCTCTAGGATTTCAACCCTCACCTGTAGCACAAGAAATAGGTTTTGAAGAAGGAGACCAACTGGTTTCCATTGATGGGAAAATATTAGATAATGTTATGGATATTAACCGTCAATTATTTTTAAGACCCCTTAAAAAGATTACTGTTAAAAGCGCTTCTAGAGGCATTAGGGTTATAAATATCCCTGAAAGTATTGGTCAAAAAATGTTTGAATCCGGAGAAATGAGGCCATTGACTCCCCTATTACCAGCACTTATAGACAGTATTTCACCTAACTCTCCTGCAGACATCTCTGGTCTTCAATACAATGATCGTTTGGTGTCGGTAAATAAGATTTCTATTGTTCATTGGGGTGATTTTCAAGAGTTAATGGAAGAGAAAAAACAACTAACTCTTAGTATTGTAATAGAAAGGGATCAAATAATGCAATCTATAGAAATTAATACCCCGGAGGGAATATTAGGAGTTTATCCTAGAACAGATTCCATAGTCTATACCAATGAAAGGTTAAGTTTAGATGAAAGCATTATTGAAGGTTTTGATTTTGGTTATTGGACTTTATATGATTATGTATCTCAATTTCAATACATGTTTACAAAAAAAGGCGCCAAACAATTAGGGGGGTTTGGAGCTATTGGCAGTATGTTTCCAGGGACCTGGAACTGGAAAGGGTTTTGGTCAAGTACTGCTTTAATATCAATAATTTTAGCTTTTATGAATATTCTTCCCATACCTGCACTAGATGGGGGTCATGTAATGTTTTTAACCTATGAGATTGTAACAGGACGTAAACCGAATGATAAGTTTATGGAATATGCTCAAATGTTTGGCTTCTTCTTATTGCTTTCTTTAGTACTATATGCTAACGGGAATGATTTGTACCGATTACTATTTAATTAAAATAATTTTTTTTAGGGTTTGTATTATGCTACAAAAAATATATATTTGCCCACCTAATAAAACATTCCTCCTTAGCTCAGTTGGTTAGAGCATCTGACTGTTAATCAGAGGGTCCAAGGTTCGAGTCCTTGAGGGGGAGCTAGCGTAACCGCTACACTGCACATACTAACAAAGCCCTTCGAATAATCGAGGGGTTTTTTCTTGAAATAGTAATCCATTTCAAATAGGTTACTTTTATATTTTTTAATTATTAATAAACAATTCCACTTGCAAAGAAAACAACCAAACAATCCTTTACATGGAATTACCTTAAAAACAATTCTCTTGGAGCTAATAGCAGAATATGGATGGGGGAAATTAGCACTTAAAATTAATATTAATTGTTTTAAAAGTCATCCTTCAATTAATTCAAGCCTAACTTTTCTTAGAAAAACACCCTGGGCAAAAGAAAAAGTAATTAAACTATACCTTGACACACAAGACAAAAAAATAAGACCCTTACAGTAAACCAAGGTTATATTGAGTAATTATAATTTTAGAAGTACTCGCATAATGAATGAAGAAGACAAAAAAAAAATTAAAGCCTACAGTAAAAAAACTCCTTTATATTTAAGCAGACGAAAGTTTGATGATCAAGGGACGCTTAAAGAAGTCAAATGTAGTAACTGTAAGGTGTTTAAACCCTTGAGTGAATATCAAAAAAACAAGGTGGAGATCGATGGTATTGATAACAAATGTAAGATTTGTAAAACTAAAAAATAGCAACTAACCTTTGACTTTTTATTTTATTAGAAATAAAACTTTAGTTAAAAGATTTATGTAATAATAAAACTACCCTTAGAATATGTGATTGCTTTCCCACTTATAATGACACGCTCACCAAGATTTCTACAGTATAATACTCCTCCCCTTAAAGATAACTGTTTTGCTAGCATCTTTTGTTTCTTTAATCGCTCAGCCCAAAATGGAATAAGAGAACAATGAGCAGAACCTGTAACTGGATCTTCTAGTATAGAAGCTTTAGGTGTGAAAAATCGTGAAACAAAATCACAAGAATCTCCTTCTGCTGTAACAATAACTCCCCCTGAACCAAAACTTAACTGATCAAAAGTAACTCGGTTGATGGTTATGTTTTTTATATCATATTCTGATTCATAAATCAGAACATAATCTCTTGCTTTAAAAACATATGCTGGGGGAATATTTATTGACTCTTGAAGTAAAGAAGGAAGTTTTATCTTTTTTGGCATTCGAGAAGGAAAGTTAAGATGGTATAAACCATCCTTAAATTCAACAATTAAAATACCGCTTAAGGTTTCAAATTGAAAAATATTTTTTGAAAACTTTAAAATGGTTTTAAGACAATGAGCTGTTGCCAAAGTAGCATGACCACAGAGGTCCATTTCAACTTCTGGCGTGAACCATCTCAAAAAGATTTTTTCATCTTTAATTAAGAAAAAAGCAGTTTCTGCAACAGCATTTTCCTGTGCAATTTTCAATAAAAGAGCATCAGGTAACATTTTAGTTAAAGGAACTACACATGCAGGATTTCCTGAAAAAAGATGATCTGTAAAGGCATCAATTTGATAAAGTGAAAGTTCCATGTTTCTTTTAGTTATTCTTTATAAATGTATTTATAATAACTTAGATGAATGAAATCTTCTACAAAAAAGCTAATTGAAGCAGAAAAAAAAGCACTCTTTCTTTTTCAAGAAATTGAAAAAAGAGGGTTAATAATCCCTGGTAAAACTGAAAAAAAAATAAACACTGAAATTTACAATCTAGCCTTTGAATTATTCGGCATAAAACTTTATTGGCATAAAAGAATTGTGAGAGCTGGAAAAAACACCTTAAAACCATATAATGAAAATCCAGAGAATCTCACTCTCCAAAAAGATGATATTTTATTTATTGATTTTGGTCCTGTTTTCGAAGAATGGGAGGCTGATTTTGGTCGAACCTATGTTATAGGAAATGATCCTCTGAAAATTAAACTTAGCCAAGATATTGAGAAAGCATGGTGGGAGGGAAAAGAATACTTTGAGTCTAGAAAACAAATTACAGGAGCTGAACTTTACGCTTATACTCATGAATTAGCTAAAAAATATGAATGGGAATTTGGGGGGGAAATAGCTGGACATCTAATAGGGCATTTTCCCCACGAAAGTTTAGAAAAAGAAATTAAAACAAATTATATACATCCAGAAAATCATGTTGATATGAGAGCAATTAATCAAATGGGAGATTCTAGAAGCTGGATATTAGAAATCCATTTTGTTGACAGTGAAAAAGAAATTGGTGGTTTTTTTGAGCAACTCTTGACCTTTTAAATTCTTCTTTAACTAACTTGGAATGGTACTTAATTATGAACTATTAATAGAAGATTATATTTAAAAAAAGTAATTAATTACTATAAAATATTTATTTAAAAAAATAACCTTATGGATACCAAAGAGAAAATAGTAAAAGATTGGCTAAGTCGCTATACAGGTAAATCTCTAGACTCATTTGGAGATTATATATTACTTACAAATTTTCAGAAATACATTATACAATTTTCAGAAATTATGAATTCTACCATTGAAGGAGAAAGTAGTATGATGGGGTCTTCAACAGCTGAAAATATTACCATTATAAATTTTGGTCTTGGAAGTCCTAATGCAGCGCTGATAATGGATTTATTGATTGCAATTAACCCTGAAGCAGTCTTATTTCTTGGAAAATGTGGAGGCCTAAAAAAAAGAAATGAAATTGGTGATTTAATTTTACCGATTGGTGCCATTAGAGGTGATGGTACTTCAGATGATTACTTTGCTCCTGAAGTTCCTGCAATGCCCTCTTTTGCGCTTCAAAAGGTGATTTCAAGGACACTTAGAGAAAATAAATTGAATTACTGGACTGGTACTGTTTATACAACAAACAGAAGGGTGTGGGAACACGATGCTGAATTTAAAGATTACCTACAAGCCATTAGAGCTTATGCCATTGACATGGAAACTGCAACCTTATTTACAGTAGGATTTTTTAATCAAATTCCTACAGGAGCCTTGCTTTTAGTTAGTGATCAACCCATGGTTCCTGAGGGAGTGAAGTCTAAAGAAAAAGATGAGATCAATTCTAAATTATTTGATAAAAGACATATTAAAATTGGGATTAGTGCCTTGAAGCAACTGATCAATAAGAGTGAGACCATTAGACACTTAAAGTTTTAATTCTTAAAACTTTACTTTACTTAATATTAAACTAAATGATAAAAAAAATGTCAAAGAGTAAGACTTAAAATAATCGCAATTGAAAGAATACTCTTTAAAGTATGTGAGTCTTTATAAACTAAAACGCTTCAAATCTTTTCTTGCCTTTTTCCTTGTTTTATCATTAATGGTTGTTAATGCCCAAAATACAAAGCGGTCTCTCCTGGTAAAAAAAGTTGAAGAAAAAATAATACTAGACGGGAAGCTTAGCGAAAACATTTGGTTAAATGCTAATAGCGCAGAAAATTTTTGGCAATTATTCCCAACAGATTCTCTAAAGTCAATTAATAAAACATCCGTTAAAATTCTTTTTAATAATACACACTTATTAATTGGAATTGAAGCACTTGCCATCGACCAGGATTTCATTGTTAGTTCCTTAAAAAGAGATTTTAGTGCCCTCACAAATGACAATGTTACCGTTTTGTTTGACACCTTTAGTGATGGACAAAATGCCTTTTTATTTGGGGTAAGTGCCTTTGGTGTCCAACGTGAAGGATTAATTTCTGAAAGAGGGTCAGATATAAATGGTTTTAGTCTTACATGGGATATAAAGTGGCAGTCAGAAAGTGTGCGCAAAAAAGATAGGTTTACCATTGAAATGGCTATTCCTTTTAGCTCTATCAAATATCCTGAGGGAAGTCAGAAATGGGGCTTTCAAACATACCGATTTGACCTTCAGACTAATGAAAGGAGTATCTGGACAAAAGTACCTCAGAATCAATTTCCGATAAATATTGGGTATTATGGAGAGCTCATTTTTGAAGAACCCTTACCCTCTAGTAATACTCCAATTTATTTAATTCCTTATATAAACGGATTAGTTTCAGAGGATTTTAGTGAAACTACTTCACAAAAAAAAATATTATTTGGAGGCGATATGAAAATTCCTGTTGGAAACGGGCTTAATCTGGATATAACTTTAAATCCAGATTTTTCAAATGTGGAAGTTGACAACATTATTACTAACCTTACTCGGTTTGAAATATCACTACCAGAAAAAAGACAGTTTTTTATTGATAATCGAGACCTGTTTGAAAGTTTTGGAAGTAGAAGAGATGCAATACCTTTCTTTTCTAGACGTATTGGAATTGCTAAAGATTCAAGTGGGTCTAGTAGTAGAAATAATATTCTTGGAGGCATTAGACTTAGTGGAAAATTAAATCAAAACTGGCGTATTGGAATCCTTAATATTCAAAATCAAGAAGATATTTATAAAGGAATCGCATCAAATAATAATTCGATGTTAGCCGTTCAAAGAAAAGTATTTGGACAATCACAAATTGGTCTATTTATGGTTAATCGACAAACATTTAAAGATTATAGTTTTACAAAAGAAGAGGATAGATACAATAGAGTAATTGGAATAGATTACAATTTAAACTCTAATAATAATAAGTGGATTGGTAAATTTTTTACCCATAAATCATTTCAACCAAATGACACTAAAGGAAACCTTTCAAGCCAGGCAAACTTAATTTACAATACTCGAATTTGGAGATTTAGTTCAGACTGGGTATATGTTGATGATGATTTTACCTCAGATTTAGGTTTTATTCCACGTACTGGTATATTTAAATCAGGTACTAGCGCTAGTCGAAATTTTTATCCAAATAATAAAAATATTAACTCTCATAGCTTTAGCTTATTAAATCTTATGTGGTTTCAAAAAAACTTAGACTATAAAAAGACAGATCATTTTTTTTCATTTGAATACGAATTGGAATTTAAAAAACAATCAAAATTAGGAATAGAATTTAAAAAACAGTTTGTGTATTTATCAAGTCCTTTTGATCCTAGTAGAAGTGACAATGGAAAGCCCTTACCTGGACAAACAGGATATGATTTTGGTAACTGGAGCATAAGTTATCAATCACCTTTAGCAAATACTTTTAATTTTACTTCAACTTTTTCTTATGGAACATTTTTTAATGGAACTCGTTTTTCGTATCAGGGAACAACCCAGTATAGATTTCAACCCAAAGTAATTTTAAGTCTATTGTGGGACTACAATAAAATTATACTACCAAACCCCTATCCCACAACTAACTTATTATTAATTAGTCCAAAAATACAAGTTACTTTAAATCGAAATTTATTTTGGTCTACTCTCATACAATATAGTAATCAAATTGATGATTTCGGAATAAACTCCAGGCTACAGTGGCGTTTTGCTCCACTATCAGACCTTTATTTGGTCTATAATGATAGTTACGATGCTGAGCAGTTTAGCCCTGTATTTCGCTCTATAAATCTCAAACTAACCTACTGGATTAATCTTTAAAAATAGGCACCTTAATATTAGGCTGCGTTTTCTTTTTTGATCAAATTAAGGGCAGAACCTTCTCTAAACCACCGAATTTGTTGTTCATTATAAGTATGATTCGCTAGAATAGTATCTTTTGAACCATTAGCATGAATTACTTCAACATTAAGTTGTTTGCCGGGAGAAAAGACGTTAAGATTAGTAAAGTTAAACGTGTCATCCTCTTGGATTAAATCGTAATCGGCTTCTGATGCGAAGGTAATCCCTAACATTCCTTGTTTCTTAAGATTTGTTTCATGAATGCGAGCAAAAGATTTTACCAATACCACTTTTACACCAAGATGACGCGGCTCCATGGCTGCGTGCTCACGAGAGGAGCCTTCGCCATAATTATGATCCCCTACCACTAAAGTTTCAATACCAGCGGCTTTATATTTACGTTGTACATCAGGCACACCACCATATTCTCCTGAGAGTTGGTTTTTAACAAAGTTTGTTTTTTCATTAAATGCATTAACCGCTCCAATTAAACAATTATTCGAAATATTGTCTAAGTGACCTCTAAAACGAAGCCAAGGTCCTGCCATAGAGATATGGTCAGTAGTACATTTCCCTTTAGCCTTAATTAATAATTTAGCTCCCATTAAGTTTTCATTATCCCAAGGTTTGAATGGAGACAATAGTTGTAGACGTTCTGAATTTTCTTTTACAACTACACTTACAGAAGACCCGTTTTCTTGAGGTGCTAGATATCCATTTTCTTTAACATCAAATCCTAAAGGGGGCAATTCGACTCCTGTTGGCGGATCTAATCGAACCTCTTCTCCATCTTGATTAATTAAAGAATCTTTCATAGGGTTGAAATCCAAACGTCCAGAAATAGCTACTGCAGCGACCATTTCAGGGGAGGCTACAAAAGCATGAGTATTTGGATTTCCATCAGCACGTTTAGAAAAGTTACGATTAAAAGAGTGAATGATAGAATTGCGCTCTTGTTTATCTGCACCTTCACGAGCCCACTGTCCAATGCATGGGCCACAAGCATTGGTGAATATTTTAGCACCTAAATCTTCGAAGTTTTGGAGTAACCCATCTCGCTCTGCGGTATATCTTACTTGTTCTGAGCCTGGGTTTATTCCAAAGTCTGCTTTGGCTTCAACGCCTTTTTCAAATGCCTGCTTTGCGATTGAAGAAGCTCGAGACAAATCCTCGTAGGAAGAATTCGTGCAAGAACCTATTAAACCCCATTCTACATTCAAAGGCCAATCATTGGCTTTTGCTTTTTCTAACATTTCGGTACCTGCTCTTGTCGCTAAATCCGGCGAAAACGGTCCATTAATATGAGGCTTTAAGTCATCAAGATTAATTTCAATTACTTCATCAAAATATGATTCTGGATTCGCATAAACTTCTGCATCACCTGTAAGGTGCTCAGCAATGCCGTTTGCGGCATCTGCAACATCATCACGACCAGTTGAACGCAAGTAACGCTCCATAGACGCATCATATCCGAAAGTAGATGTTGTGGCTCCAATTTCAGCACCCATGTTACAAATCGTTCCTTTTCCTGTACACGACATCGATTTTGCTCCTTCACCAAAATATTCTACAATAGCTCCAGTACCACCTTTTACAGTCAGGATTCCAGCAACTTTAAGAATTACATCTTTTGGAGAAGTCCAACCATTAAGTTTTCCTGTCAATTTGATACCAATTAGTTTCGGGAATTTCAACTCCCAAGCCATTCCGGCCATTACATCAACGGCATCCGCTCCACCGACGCCTATTGCAACCATCCCTAGACCTCCTGCATTCACAGTATGTGAATCAGTTCCGATCATCATCCCTCCTGGGAATGCATAATTTTCTAAAACCACTTGATGGATAATACCCGCACCTGGTTTCCAAAAACCAATGCCATATTTGTTTGAAACAGAATCTAAAAAATTAAAGACCTCTGACGATTGATTCATTGCATTTTGCAAATCACTGTCTGCGCCTACTTTAGCTTGTATTAAATGATCACAATGTACGGTCGTTGGAACCGCAACCTGGTTTTTTCCAGCTTGCATAAACTGAAGCAAAGCCATTTGAGCTGTAGCATCCTGACACGCAATTCTGTCCGGCGCAAAATCAACATAAGACTTTCCTCGGGCATGCGCGGTCTTTGCATTATCGTCCCACAAATGCGCGTACAATATTTTTTCCGCTAGAGTTAATGGCTTACCAACTACGTTTCTTGCCGCTGCTATACGCTCAGGGTACTTAGCGTACACCTCTTTAATCATTTCAATATCAAATACCATT
>ERZ767114.89-NODE-89-length-73300-cov-5.655737_pt1 | contig 73300 bp, 67 predicted proteins | sample MGYA00374952_ERZ767114 | MGnify/ENA primary metagenome ERZ767114 (study PRJEB28939, sample SAMN06267156) | marine metagenome | isolation source: Columbia River Estuary | place: USA:Columbia River Estuary, USA | collected 2012-05-05 ... | reverse complement strand
AGTTATGATTTCAATAATTGGATTACTTGATGACATATTCAATCTGGACTGGAAAACTAAAATTACAGGACAAATTATTATCATCCTGTACCCACTTTTAAAACTTGATGCATTTTTAAATATTGAGGCTTACCTAAAAGTAGATCTTCAGAATTATGTAAATCTCCTTTTTTCACTTTTATGGGTACTTTTAATTATCAACTCTATAAATTTTATTGATAACATGGATGGCCTAACAGTTGTTGTCTCTGGAAGCATCTGTTTGCAAATTGCATTTTTGACTAATTATTCAAATTTATATAAAGTCACAGATATTTCATTACTCCTCTTTGCGTCACTACTAGGGTTCTTTATATACAACTATCCTCCAGCAAAGTTATATTTTGGTGATTCGGGAACTCTATTTGTTGGATACGTATTGGGATTTATTTCTATTATTTTTGACTGGATACCAAAAGTAGATGGCGTATTAGTTTCTCCATTTAGCCCAATTTTGTTCATATTCACAGTTCCAATACTAGATTTTTTAATAGTTACTTCTGATAGAATTAGCAATAATAAATCACCAACAATTGGTGGAACTGACCATATTTCACATAGACTATTAAATCTAGGCTATTCGGAAAGAAAAGTATTATTAAGCTTTCTATTTTTGAGTTTCTTTTCTTACCTATTATTGATTGGAACTATATTCTTTAGTGGAGCACTGAGTTACATTTTCGCTATGGGATATTTTGTATTTTTTATATACAATTTTGCTAAATATAAAAAAATGGAACCATTAAGTTAACTTTTTTTCTAATTCTATGATTCTATCTGGTGTTCCTGCGTCAATCCACCATCCTTCTATAGTTACATTTTTACATTTTCCGTCTTGTATATATAAATTGTTTAGATCTGTTACTTCATACTCTCCACGAGCAGAAGGCTGTAAAGTTGTAATTTTTTCCATAACAGTATCGTCATAGATATAAACGCCAACAACTGCTTGATTAGACTTTGGTTTATCAGGTTTTTCTTCAATTGAAATAACATTATTATTAGAATCTAATTCGGCTACTCCAAATTCTTCAGGATTATCAACTTTGTAAGAAAATATATAAGCTCCTTTATTACTTCCAATATTTTCTAAATTTAAATTTGCTGTAGGACTGTGTTCAAAGAAATTATCTCCTAAAATAAAAAAAACTGTATCTCCAGGGTAGATATATTCTTTAGCACACATTAAGGCATGGGAAATACCTTTTTGTTCATGTTGTATTGAATAACTAATATTTTTTTCAGGAAAATAGGATCTAATAACATCTTTTATCAATTTATCAAAAGAAGGATTAGTAATTATGATGAAATCGTTTAACCCCCAATTGGAAAGCTGTTCAATTTGACGAATAATCATTGGAGATCCGTCAACCTCTAAAAGAATTTTAGTTGAGTCATTTCCTCTAAAGCCTTGAAGGCGAGTTCCTAGACCTCCAGCAGCTATTACTGTTTTAATTTTATTCACAAAATTTATTATAGAGTTATACTTAGTTTTTGGTTTATCATGAAAGCATTAAATAAATACATATACTTGTTTATAGGATTACTAGTAGCAGCAGTTGTAGTAGTTTTTACGATCATTCCAAGATTTGAAAAACAAGCATTTGATCCAGATAGAGTGGAAAATATATCAGAGGGTCTTACCCCTACTACAAGTCTTCTTGTTGAAGATAATATCGAGGAAAATGAAACTAAACCTCCGGAACCTGAAATAATTCAAATTCAGAAATCAGAAATTGAAAAATTACTTATAAACAACGGTGCTAAGAGTGACATAGAGGGATATAAATCTTATCTTTTGATTGGTAGCGATGAAAGGGATGAAAATTCTTCTGAATCAAGAGGTTTTGTTGAAGGTCAAAGAGCAGATGTTATCATCATAGGGCTTATTGATGAAACTGAAGGAAACCACTATCTACTGTCTATCCCTAGAGACACATTGATACTTAACTCATGTACAGAAAATCTTGAAAGGATAAATGCAGCTTATTCGGAAAATAAGTGTGGGAACAATGCTGAAAACCTTGCGGCTGCAGTAAAAAACTTAACAGGCATTAGAGTAGATCACTTTGCAAGTTTTAATTTTGAGGGTTTTGAGGATATTATAAACTCTTTTGATGGAATTGAAATCTGTGTAGATAGTGCACAAAAAGAAGGGTACTCTTTCGAATTGCAAAAAGGGTGTCAAGTTGTAAACGGATCTACAGCCTTGAATTGGATCGTATCCAGAAATACTGAAATATTAGTTGGTGAAAAAATAATAGACGAAAAAGGTGAAGATGCCTCAGAATGGAAAAAGATGGATGGCGTCAGTGACTTGTCCAGAAATGAGCGACAACAGTATGTTATATTGCAACTATTGAAAAAACTGAACGACTTTGAATCACTTACTGAATTAAATAGTTTTATTAATGCTCTAGAGGATTCATTTATCATTGATGAAAATCTTACTTTAAGCTCTGCTATAAATACACTGTGGAATTTTAGAAATATAGACTTTAGTAATATCAATAGAGTTGCAATACCAACTTCACCATATGAACTTGAAGATGGAAGACAGATACTAATAATTTCGGAAAACTTTTCTACTTATGCAAAACGAATTGGATTAATTAATTCTTAATCTTTTTTTTAAGAATAAATAGCTAGGAATTATCCAAAAATAAATTGCTACATCTGGAGAATATATTAAATCATTAGTTAGGTTTTGAGTTAATAAAGCTACAAACAGAGCGATTAAAAAATGATTTTTGTAATTTACACTTTTGACAACTAGAAACAATATGCTTAATACGATAAGCACTACGGGAAATAGTCCATATTCGACTGCCATTGTCAAGAATCCATTATGAGAAGTAGTTATTTCATCATATTGGGAAAGTGAAAAGTCGGAACTAATAGAATCGAACTGTCCATTATTAGCAACTAATCTTCCAGCCCTAAGACTTTGGCCACCAAGGTAATTTGAATACCCGCTAATGATATCTTCTACCCAAAAGAAATACATTCTTCCATCTATAATTGACCATTTCCATGACTGGTTGTTGGTATTATCTGAAGAACTAATAATTGAACTTTGGCTAAATATTGTTTCATTTCCCCTGGGAATGTTATTAAGTTTAAGTTGAATTACTACTTCAAAGTCTTGTTGAGATATATTATCTTCGTTTGGGATTGCTACCCAATAACTTCTTGGTCTTTTTAACTTGAGACCATCTTTAGTGTAAACTAATTTTCCATCATTTCTATTATCATAAAATTCTGTCGTCGTAGGCAGGTATACAAAGTAGTCTATATCTCTATTCTTTTCCATAAATTGGTAATTGTAATTACTATCAAGATAACTAATATGTATTTGCTTAACAAAACCATCAAGATATGAATCTCCTGGAGATTGACCATCTCCCCAACCTCCTACTTCAAAGAAAGAATCATTCTTCATAAGTTCAATAACTGATCCATTGGTATGTTCAGAACCAATCTGTGACCAGGCTATACCGTTTTGAGAGTGATAGAATGTAATTACAGACCTTGGTAATAAACCATCTTTGTAATCAAATTTTAGCTTTAAGTACCCCTCAGCTGGATCAATATCTTTTTCTGGAATATTCGTACTTAGGTTTTCTTTGTCTTTTTCATTGTAAACTATATTAAATTTATCTAAAATTTCTTCATCATCAAGCCCTACAAGATAATCTTTATAGACCTCTTTAATATAATTACCGCCTCCACTACCTTCGAATAACTCCAAATTATTGATAGCAAGATTGTTTAGGAAGGTTCTATTTGATTGCTTTAAAAAGATTGAAGGAAAAATATAGATAACTATCACTGAAAAAGATATTGAAATAATTAAAAAGTATATTTTGAATTGTAATGTAAACGCTTTTGTATAAATTAGTAGTACCAACAAACCAGTACATAAAGCTAAATATGAACCTCTAGAATATGTGATATAAAGATTGAAAATGGAAATAATAAGTAACAAGGTATTGAACTTGTCAGTACGAATATATCTAAAAAAATTATCAGAATTTAAAACATTATATACGCATAACAGTACATAAAGTGTACAAATCACTCCAATAACATTTGGACCACCACCTTGAAATCCTCCTAGTCTTCCTGATGTGAAGAGATTAGAACTACCTGAATTATTTAGTATCCACCCATCGATAGTTCCAGGAAGCTGGACTTGAAATAGTACAACTAAAAAGTTTGCAATCATGACATAAGAGAGTGGTTCAAAAACTGTAATTAAGTTTTCCTTATTTGCTCTAATTACATCAACGCAAAGATAACTGAGAATAAAATAGAAATAGAATCTTAAATTTGTTTGATTGAATATTTCAAAATTCTGAGTAAATATATTTGAATATAGGATAAATGAAAATATAAATGTTAAAAATACTTTATCGATGTTTGAAATAGGATCGTGATTAGTTATTTTTTTATAAAATAGAAATAAAAAAAGAACCACTATGGGCAAGTCTTCGAAGTTCAATCCTAAAATATTTAATCCGTAATTTGATGGTATTAATAGTGTTGATGCAAATACTAATCCAATTGTTCGAGCATTTATATTTTTAATGTTCATAAATGTTTTCAAGTGGGCCCGGCAGGACTCGAACCTGCGACCGACGGATTATGAGTCCGTTGCTCTAACCAACTGAGCTACAGGCCCTTAAATTAACCTATGACAGATTGCAATTTAAGCGCAATTCCCATATCTCCAGCTATTTTAATTTTTCCAGTCATGAATGCTGCTTGTGGGCTAACGGATTTATCGTACATCCCCTTGAATGTGTCCATATCAGTGGTGATTGTACACGCTGCTTCAGCATCTTCGTCAGTTACTTCACTACCTTCAGGACTCATATAAACTATTTGTGAATCTACAACCCATTTGATAGAACCAGGTAAGATACTTAAATCTTTACCTTCCATATTCTTTTTAACAAATTCTAATGCTTCTGACATATTCCTCCTATTATCCAATACTCAATTATATACACGATTGCGATTCTGTTGATAATTAATTGCTCCGAGGGTGGGACTTGAACCCACAACCAACGGATTAACAGTCCGCTGCTCTGCCAATTGAGCTACCTCGGATAGCAAATTAATAATACTATGAATTAAAGTGTATTCTGATAATTTTCAATTTTCTTTTTAAGATTTTCAATTTCAGAAAATATATTTGTGTCATTTGATACCTCTAATTGACTAATTAATGTGTTTATTTTAATTTCAAAATAATGAATGTACAATCTTGAAATTGCCTCCTGTAATTGATATTCAGTAAAAGAGATATTTATAAAGTTATTACTGATATCTTTGTTTTGACCGGATTGAAGTTTTTTAATGATGTTAAATAATTCTTCACTAGAATTTAGAAGGTCTTCAAATTCTGATACATCCTCAAACTCATTCTTAATTAAACTTGATATAAATATGTCCTGAAAAGCTTCAATGTGTTTATTACTTTCATTTTGGCTTGAAGAGCTCTCTCCGTATGTTGGGCTTGATTTTTTATGTTTCAGCTCCTTAACAAGTAAATCTTTTGGAGTATTAATTTTGACCGAAAGTATATCAAAAGCATAATCTTGATCAAGTGGACTTAGAGATTTAATAAGATTTTTAAACTCACTGAAAATGATACGCTTGTCACCTGTATCTTCTTTTTTAATTAATGAGTTAATAGAGAACTCTATTAAATCTATCTTATTACTTAATAATAATTCAAGATCTTCTTTACCATCTTCATAATATTCTCCAATATCTTTGTACTCTTCAGGTAATGTCATGCATTTTAAATATAAATCACGCGATGTAGAATTTTTAATCTCAAGAATTCTATTAGTAGCATTGATACCTGCATCATCATTATCAAAAGATATAATAATGTTTGATGAATACTTTGAAAGCTGCTCTAACTGCTGAGAAGTTAAAGCAGTTCCCGAAGGTGATGCCACATTGGAAAAGCCGAGCAAATTGAATGCAATAACATCTATGTATCCTTCTACTATGATAATTTCATCTTTTTCCTTCACACTTTTGAGAAAGTTTTCCGTAAAATATAAAGTTTTATTTTTTTTGTAAATTTGAGATTCTGCTGAATTTAAATATTTAGGTCCAAAATCATTCAAAGCTCTGCCTCCGTATGCAACAGTTTCATTCCTGAAATTTGTTATTGGGAATAATATTCTCTCTCTAAATAATAAATTTTGCTTTTCACTTAACAGGCCTAGAGATTTTAGATTTTGCTTAGATATATCGTTTTTATTACAAAAATCATAAAATATTTTTTCATCTAATTCAGCAAATCCAAGTTTAAATTTCTTGATTGCTTCATTATCAATTTTTCTTGAAATTAAGTATTTTTTAGGTTTTGTAGATTCAGTTTCTTCAATATTTCTAATAAAGTAATCAGAGATTATTTTCATCATTTGAATCAAGCTTTTTTGATTTGATTCAAATTGTGAATTAGTATATTTGAGATTAAATGCGTATTTTTCTGCGACTACCTCCACTGAATCTTGGAATTCAATATTGTTTATGAGTTGCACATATTTAAATATATCCCCACCTTCTTTGCAGCCAAAACAATGAAAAAGATTTTCCTCATCGGTAAAACTCATACTTGCAGTTTTTTCACCATGAAATGGACATATTGCCATACCTTTATTGCCACGTAATTTACCAGAAGTAGATGCCAACACGAAGTCGCTTATTCTAGCTTTTAGTTTTAATGACTCTATTGAATCTTTTGCGATACCCATATCAATTTTGAAAATACTCAACTAATGAGGTTATTTGAATTCTTTCTTGTTTCATTGTATCCCTGTTTCTGATTGTCACACATTCATCATCTAGGGAGTCAAAATCTACTGTTATACAATTAGGAGTACCTATTTCATCCTGTCTTCTATATCTTTTTCCAATAGATTGAGTAATATCTATCTCTGTTCTATAAAGTGGTCCCAGTAATAAATCAATTTGATTACAAACATTAATTAATTCTTCTTTCTTACTTAAAGGCAGAATTGCTATTTGAATGGGGGCTATCTCAAAACTCATTTTAAAAAGTGTTCTACTATCTCCATTCTCAAGTTGTTCCTCTTCATAAGTAGATAATAAAATAGCAAAAACTGTTCTTGTTAATCCACCCGCAGGCTCAATAACTGTTGGTAAGTGTTTTGAATTATCTTTTGGGTCAAAATAAGTTAAGTCTTTTCCACTTTTTTCTTGATGGGCTGCAAGGTCATAATTACCGCGGTTTGCGACTCCCTCTAACTCTCCCCATCCCCATGGATAAAGATATTCGATATCAGTAGTAGATTTAGCATAGTGGGCTAATTCATCGGCTTCATGGGGTCTTAGTCTTAAAAAATTCTTTTTTAAACCGAGTTTGATATACCAGTCAAGTCTTTTCTGGGTCCAATATTTCATCCACTCTTCCGATTCATCTTCTTTACAGAAAAATTCAATTTCCATTTGTTCAAACTCTCTTGTTCGAAAGACAAACTGTCCGGGAGTTATCTCATTTCTAAAAGATTTACCAATATTTGCTATTCCAAAAGGTAGCTTAGCCCGCATGGTTCTCAGTACATTTTCGAAATTAACAAATATTCCTTGGGCTGTTTCTGGCCTTAAATAGACTTGGGAATTTTCATTCTGAACAGGTCCAAGATTTGTCTCAAACATTAGGTTAAAGTTTTTAGGCTCAGTTAAATCCTGTGTATCGCAACAAGTTACTTCTGGTTCAGAATCACTTCTAAATCTTGAATTACAATTTTTACACTCTACCATTGGGTCTGTGAATTCACTTAAATGACCTGAGGCTTTCCATACTTCGGTGCTTTGTATAATTGCTGTATCTACAGGATAAATTTTAACTTCAGTAGTTTTTAAGGATTTCCACCAAAGCTCTGCAATATTATTTTTCAATAATGTACCTAGTGGACCGTAGTCATAAGAACTTCTTAAACCACCGTATATTGATGATGCATTAAATACGAATCCCCTGTTTTGAGCTATTTTTACTATTTTTTCAAATAATTCTTTATCAGGCTTTTCCATAAGTTCTCTTTCTTTTTGAAAATTCCTCTACAGCTTGATTGAGCTCATCTTCACAAAATTCTGGCCAAAGAGTTTTAAAAAACATAAGCTCAGTGTAGCTAAGTTGATATAGTAGAAAGTTACTTAGCCGCTGTTCTCCTGCAGTTCTTATTAAAAGATCTGGATCCGGCATAGAAGGAATATACATATAATTTCTAAATTTATCACTTACCAGCTCGACATTGACGTTGGAGTCATGGTCATTCGTAAATTTTTCAATACTTTTATGAACTTCATCTCGAGATCCATAATTAAAAGCAAACACCAAGTTCAGCTTTATATTTGAAGAAGTTTGCTTTTCGGTCTCCGACATAAGTACTTTATTTTCAACTGGTATCTTTTCGTCATCTAAATCACCTAAGAAGTGGAAACGGACACCTAAATTATTAAATTCCTCTCTTCTTCTAATAAGAAGATCTCTGTTGAAAAACATAAGGAACTCAACTTCATCAGAACTTCTCATCCAATTTTCAGTAGAGAAAGCATAGACAGTTAGCCATTTTAAATTATTTTCTAATGCCCAGTGGATAGTCTTTGACAAAGACTCTTCACCTGCTGCATGTCCTGCAGTTCTCTCGAGACCTCTGTCTTGGGCCCATCGTCCATTACCATCCATAATTATGGCTATATGGCTCAGATCAATCTTTGCTAAGTCCATTCCACACCTTATCTAATATTTCATTTTCTTTTTTTCTCAATTTTGTTTCATTTAAATGGGAATAGCCAACTAAATGTAACAAACCATGGATTAATACTAGCTGCAACTCTTCAATTAAACCTTTGTGGAATTCAGTAGCATTTTTTTTTAAAATAGGTCTACAAAAAAACATATCCCCTAAAGTTTCTTCGTTATGTGGATTAAGTTTTTTTATTTCATTAATTCCAGAAAATAATGGAAATGAAAGCACATCAGTTGGTCCTGGTTTATTAAAATGCTGAAAATTTAGATTGCTTATTTCTTTTTGAGAAATGGAATATAGATTAAAAGAAAATTTAACAGGAATATTGAAAAATAAGTTAAAAACCTCAACTGCATGTTCTATGTTCTCTTTTTCGTCTTTATAAAAATATCCATTTAAAGTGACTTTCAAACTATTCTTCTTCAGAGATATCTGGATACATTACTCTTTGATGATAAAGACCTTCTAAGCTTTTTTGAAAAGATTGTTTAATTTTATCTATGTCGGAAAATGTAATTGGGGAGTTCTCTAGCTGTCCATCGGAGATCTTTTCATTAAAAATTTCCTCAATAACATTTCTTATTTTTTCTTCGTCAGCATCTTCATTTAGAAATCTTGCCCGACATGCTCCTTCGAGAGCATCAGCGAACATTAAGATTGTTGTTTCTTTGGAGGTAGGTTTTCTACCTAAATGTCTAAAATCACTTTTATCAACATCAGGATTATCTATTTTTTCTTTTTCATAGAAGAATCGCATTATTGAGTCACCATGATGCTCTAATATCCCGTTATAAACAACTTCTGGTATTTTAAATTTTCTAGCTAGTTTAATTCCATCAGTGACATGCGCCCTGATTATATTAGAAGATTCATGTGTGGATAATGTGTCATGAGGATTTGTTGATCCAAATTGATTTTCAATAAACATTGTTGGATTTTCTGTTTTTCCAAGATCATGAAAATATGCCATTGCTCTAGCTAATTGAGCGTTTGCATTAATCACATTTGAGGCTCTGTCAGCTAAAGTACCCACGACTAACGAATGATTAAATGTTCCTAAGGCCTTCTCTTCAAGATATCGTAATCCTGGATGGTTTCTATCTGCAAGTTCGGATAGTCGAAAGTTTGTGGTGATTTTAAAGACTGCTTCTATGTATGTAATCAATGAAAATGCAGCCAAGTTAGCAACTAATCCACCTATCAAACCAGTAATCAATACCTCGAATAAACTAAAGTCTTCTCTTAAGAAGAAATAGATTCCAAAAGATATAACAGGTTGAGTTAAGGATATATAAATTATTCTTTCTCGCAAGAGCCTTCTATCGATGTCTTCTGAGATGAACACAGATGGAAGAATTGAAAGAATTCCTCCTAATGCCAAAAGTCCAATATTTCCACCTCCAGCTAAAGCTAATAAAGCACTAGAGAGTGACAAAACTAGACTTGCTCTGAGATTCAGCAGTGTAGCTGAGACGACACCAACGAAAGAAATTGGTACTCCATACTTTAAATAATCAAGTTCTAATGTCTGAGAAAAGTAAGAAGTTCCCCTTAGGAATACTGATGCTATGAGGATCAAAGTTAATAATAATAAAAATTCTTTATCATTGTTCCAAATAGAATCGTTGAATCTCCAAAATAAAAAATAAATCAGTAGAAATATTGAGAATATAATTGGTAAAGCAGCAGTTTGAATTGTTCTCGATTCTCCTGAAAGATAACCGAAGCTATCTAAGGTATTGTATTGAATCTGATTCACAATTGTTCCCTCTTGAATAATTAGGTCATTTTCAAAAAATTTTATGACCACAGGTTCTACAGAATCTGAAATCTGTTGTTTTTGGTTATCCCATAAATCTTCTTCTAGTTTTTGGTTAGATACTAAATTTTCAGCAATTATCTCAGAAACAGTTGACCTTAAGCGATTTTCAGGTATCAGTAAAAAAAGGTCACTTGTTAGATCTAAATAAGGAGGATTAGAGACAATACTCTGTCTTAGTCCATTTAGATTTTCATTGTTTATACCATTATTTAAAATATCATTAGCTTGGCTTTTTGCTTCTAATTCAAGTTGCGCAAGGTAGTTAGATTTATTGTTTAAGTCATAATTAGAAATTTCAACTAAAACTTCAATTGTGGAAGTTGAAATAGTTGAAAACAAAAGTGACTCAGTAATTTTTTCAATTTGTTCGAGCTTTGTAAGATTTTTAATTTCCACTTCTGGTTCAGTATTTTCAGTAACGATATCTGAATCATTAACAATTAGAGTTTCCGAAATCCTAGCTTCAATAACGGCAAGGAACATATCTTTGACACCATTAATTACTGCATCATTAATAGTTGTATCTATTGAGTAGATAGGATTTACGGATTCTACTGCGAGTGCTTTATTTATTGCTGTTTGCTCTTCATCAATAACTTCGATGTAATTAGGGGCAGTAAAAGATACGGGAGAAATATCTCCAACGCTTATTTTTATTATTTGATTTTCAGGAAATATAGTGAATGAAATAAACCAAACTAAGGCACCAAAAATTATTACATAAATTAATTTTCGGGCATGGAGAAGATAGTTAGAAATCATTTATCTGGAAATATTTCTAGAATCTTTGAAACGATAGGATTTCTTACAATATCTGTATTTTGGAATTCCATAACAGTAATTTCATCTATTTTTGAGAGTATTTTTCTAGTTTTTTTAAGTCCTGAATTATCTTTGCTATATAAGTCTATTTGAGACTCATCACCTGTGATGATTATTTTTGAATTTTCACCTAATCTTGTTAAAAACATTTTTATTTGACTCATTGTTGCATTTTGTGCTTCATCCAATATTATACATGCATTACTTAGAGTTCTCCCCCTCATGTATGCCAAGGGTACAATCTCTATATTTCGTTTTTCTATTAAGTAAGCTAAAACCTCATTACCAAAAAAATATTCCAATGAGTCAAATAATGGAACAAGATAAGGATCAATTTTTTGTGATAAATCTCCAGGTAAGTAGCCAAGCCTCTCTCCAGCTTCAACTGCAGGTCTAGTAAGTACTATTTTTTTTATTTTATGTTCAGAATACATCTTAACGGCAGCTGCAACCGCTAAAAAAGTTTTTCCAGTACCAGCTGGGCCAATACCAAAAGTTACAGTTGAATTTTGTATTAGATCCATGTACTTATATTGATTAATATTCTTAACTTTTATGGACTTATTCTCAATTATTGAAATAGAACTAATTTTTTTTTCGCCATCGTTTTGAATATCTTTAATATCACTGAGTATTGCTATATCGGTTTCTTCAATATTTTGGCCATTATCATGCATCATCACCATTTCATCAAAGATTCGCATGATTTCTTTAGCATCTTTATCTTGACCCTCTATAAAAATAGTATTTCCTCTTACATTTATCAGGACATTAGGAAAAACAGATTTAATATACTTAAGATTTTTATCATTAATGCCCAAAATATTTACTACTTCAACATTTGAAGGAATTTCTTTTTCAAAACTCATTAAATTGCCTTCAACATTGTTCCACCAATAAGATGTAGATGAATATGGAAAACTGTTTGCATGGCATCCTTGTTTGTATTCCATAATAAACGATATCCCGATTCATCAATTCCAAGACTTTTAGCTAGATTTTTTGCAGTTATAACTAGTTTACCTATTAGTGCTGTGTCTTCTTGTGTAACATCATTTATAGTTTTTATCTTTTTTTTAGGAATTATTAATACATGTATAGGGGCAACTGGATTGATGTCATGTATTGCAAATATTTCATCATCTTCATAGATAATCTCAGAATCGATTTCTTTGTTGAGGATCATCTCAAATATTGATTTTTCTTCCATAATAAATTCTACATCATTAAGGATACAGCAACTACAGCCGCAGTATCCGATCTTAAAGTAAAATCACTTAGTTTAGAGATGTATCTAAATTTTTTTAATTCTTCCATACTCCAACCACCCTCTGGACCAATTGCAAAGTCTGTGTGCTCAATATTTTTTTTGAGAGATTTGCCAGTAATATCAAAAGTGTGTTGAAATTTATTGAAGTCAAGTTTATCTTCTAAAATCACTTTTGGTATAAAGGGAATACCCGACTGTTCAGTAGCTCCGATTATCCATGTATTTACTTTTTTAGTATCGATATTAACTTTCTGAGAATTCATAGTTGGACCGATTGTTATACTTTTTACACCAAGCTCAGTCAATTTTTCAATGAGCTGTCTCATTCTTGTTTTATCTTGAAGTTTTGCAATGAAAATGTTTGTTTCATTGTTTCTTTGGTGGGTAACAGTTTCAGAAATATCTACCTTTGAATTATATATTTTACCATGGGAAATAACACCTTCACCGTTGGTAATCCTCACACCAGATCCATTTTTTACTCTAAGAACATTGTTTAAATGGTGTACTTTCTCTTCAGTAAGGATATAGTCTTCTTTTGAAGATTCATGGTTAGCATCAAATATTGTTGGTATGTGCATTATTGTTTTAAAAATTCTTTAAAAGCTTCTTTTGGAACAGCTACTTTGCCAATATTGCGCATTTTCTTTTTGCCTTCTTTTTGTTTCTCAAGCAGCTTTCTTTTTCTTGTTATGTCACCACCATATAACTTTGCCGTAACGTCTTTTCTTAGGGCCTTAATGGTTTCTCTAGCAATAATCCTAGATCCCACTGCTGCCTGGATTGGGATATCAAATTGTTGTCTTGGAATTAACTCAGAAAGTTTTTTAACTCTATTTCTTCCAACAAACTCAGCATTTTCTTTCGCAAGTATTGAGCTAAATGAATCTATTGATATGCCATTAACTAATATATCTAGTTTTACTAAATTTCCTTTTTCGAAATCTAAGATTTGATAATCTAATGATGCAAATCCTTGAGATATCGATTTCAATGAATCATAAAATCCAGTTACCAGTTCTAAAAGAGGCATTCTGTACTTTAATTTAACCATCGATGTACTCAAGTAATTTAAATCTAACTGAGTACCTCTCTTCTCATTGAGTAAATTCATTATTGAACCGAGATACTCTTTTGGGAAAAGTAAATCAAGTTCACAGATTCTTTCTTGTATGGATTTAATATCTGTATATTCCTCTATTTTTGATGGATTCCTAATTATTATTTCTTCATCATTATTACGTACAATCTTGAACTCAACTGATGGAGGTGTGACAATTAAAGAAAGATTAAACTCTCTTTCTAATCTTTCTATAACAATTTCTAAATGTAAGAGTCCTAAAAATCCACACCTAAACCCAAATCCAAAAGCAGAAGACGTTTCAGGTTCATAATAAAAACTTGCATCATTCAAAACATATTTATCCAGAGAATCCCTTAATTTTGCATAATCATCTGAATCAGCTGGATAAATACTGGAGAAGACAGTCGGCTGCGGTTCCTTGTAGCCGGAAACAACAATTGGATTTTCATCTTCTTGACTTACTAGGGTATCTCCTACTCTAATTTGGGATAATTCTTTTGCTCCGGTGACTATATATCCAACTTCACCGGACGATAATAAGTTAGCTGGAGAAAGTTTCAAATCAAAATAACCAATTTCTGACGCCTCAAAGTCAAATTTAGAGTTAATAAGTTTCAATTTTGAATTAGTTTTGACCTCCCCTCCGAACACTCTTACGGATGCAATTACTCCTCTGTAAGGATCGAAGTATGAGTCGAAGATTAGTGCATTTGTGTTTTCTGCTTTTGTTACTGGAGAACTTATTAAACCAGGAATTTCTTTTATTAGCTCATCAACACCTAATCCACTTTTAGCTGAAATTTTAAAAATTTCTTCATCTCGTGCTCCAATAAGGTTATAAATCTGTTTTGTTACATTTTCAACATCAACATCAATTGAATCAACCTTATTGATTACTGGAATTATATCTAAGCCTGCCTCTATGGCAGCATATGAATGTGCAAATGTTTGGGCCTGTACACCTTGGGTGCCATCTACTAAAAGAATTGCACCATCACATGCTATGAGCGCTCTGGATACTTCATAAGAAAAATCGACATGTCCAGGGGTGTCTATAAGGTTTATCTGCATATCACCAAAATTTAATCGAATTGGTTGTGACTTGATTGTAATACCGCGCTCTCTCTCAAGGTCCATGGTGTCTAATATTTGATCAACATGATCACCTGGAGTAATTAATCCAGAAATTTCGATGAGCCTATCAGCCAAAGTAGATTTTCCATGATCAACATGGGCAATTATTGAAATATTTCTTATATTTTTATTAGTTAACATCTTTATTAAGTTATTATCTTATATACAAAGGGGTTTTAGATGGCAAATATTAAATCACAAAAAAAAAGAATTAGACAAGATGCAAAGAAAAATTTGCGAAACAAGTCTGTAAAAACTGAACTTAAATCATCTCTCAAATCCCTATACGATGAAAATAATCAAGTAATAGTTGAAAAAAAAGCATCCGTTATGAAAGAACTTGATAAAGCTTTTACCGATGGAATAATTTCAAAAAACTATAGGGATAGAAATAAATCTAGAATTTCAAAACTCTAAAAGCTGTTTAACACCAACTACAAACCTTTTATTGTTTTCTTGATTAAACCCTGATTTATTCAATAGCATCTCAATCTTCATTAGTTGGTTAAATGACTTTTCTAAGTTAGCTGTACTTATATTACTTAATCTTCTTTCGGCTAATTCATATTTAAAATCTATTTTCTCATCTAGCAATTGTGAAATTTTTTCTACATCATTATCGTTCAATAAATTAATCCTTAAAAGCTCTTTGTTGAGGTAAGAAATAAATTGTCTAAATAAATTTTCATCACTACAAAATTTAGAAATAACTTCGTTTGAAAGTGACTGTTTTTTATTAAATATAATATTGCTCAGATCCCATGGAAGAAACTTATCATTATTTTTAATTGAGCCTTCAATGACTTCTATATCCTTAGACACTTCGGAAAATTTACTTAAACTGTTCTTTTTAACTTGAAAAATACAGTTAGATGAGAATTTATAGTTACTTTTTGATAAATCTCTGAAATTAACAAATTGATCATATATAAATTTAATATTATTCTCTTCAAAAAGTGATGCTGTTGTATTTGAAGAAAATTCACTATATTTTACAAATTCGACAGTGTCTGTAATATTTGAGAATTTAATAAAATCTTGTTTATTAGTAATAAGTTTTTCTGTAATAAGTAACTTTGTCATCAACCTACGTAATTTATTATCTTATCTTGTACAAAAATTACTTTTTTATACTCTTTAACAACTAGTTTGAAATTCTCAAAACATAATTGTTCAATCTCTGTTTGTTGTAATCCCCTAGAAGCTTCTATAGCATGTTTCTTCTTACCATTAACTTGAACTACTAACTCATATGTTGGGTTTTTTATTTTTTCTTTATTTACTGATGGCCAATTGTGTTCAGTAATTTCTGTGTTAAAATTTCTCTGAAAGATTTCTGATGATATATGTGGAGCAAATGGATTTAATAATAAACATACATTTTGTAATATTGATTTTTTTACTTCAGAGGAAATTACTTTATTGTTCTTTATGTAATCAGTAATTTGATTATTAATTTTCATTAGGTCAGACACCGCTGTATTGAATTCAAATTTTTCGAGGTGGTTGGTTACTGAATCAATAGTTTGGTTTAGATAAATTTCTAATTTTTCTTCATCGCTATTTTTTGAATCAATCTCTTCTAGTTCTGAGATTGTCTCAAGGTTATCCCATAACCTAAACAAGAATCTCCTCGTACCCTCTATTCCTCCATCGTTCCATTCAACTCCATCACTTGGTGGGGCCATAAATAGAATGTACAGTCTTAAAGCATCTGCACCATGACTTTTAAAATAACCTTCTGGATCAACTATGTTTCCTTTTGATTTTGACATTTTTGATCCCTTAAAATTAATCATGCCTTGTGAGAAAAGATTCTCGAAAGGTTCATTAACTTTAACCATGTTCAGATCTCTTAGTGCTTTAACAAAAAAGCGGGAATAAAGTAAGTGTAGAATAGCATGCTCAACTCCTCCAATATATTGGTCTACAGGTAGCCAATTATTTATGTGCTCTTCATTAAATGGCTTTCCTAAATTTTTAGGGTCTAGGTATCTCATAAAATACCATGATGAATCAACAAAAGTATCCATAGTATCAGTTTCTCTTGTTGCTGGATTTCCACATTCAGGACAATTTACATTAACGAAACTTTCACTTTTAGACAAAGGTGAACCATCGGTATTCAAATAATCATCAATTTCAGGAAGTTTGACAGGTAAGTTTTCAATTTTTTCTGCAACAAGTCCACACTTATCACAATTTATTAGAGGTATTGGACATCCCCAATATCTTTGTCTACTGATTAGCCAATCTCTAAGTCTATAAGTTGTTTTTGCAGAACCTATGTTACTCTCTGTCAATTTTTTAATAATCTTAGAAGAGGCTTCCTCATGGGAATTTAGTCCATCAAAGTTACCTGAATTAACTAACTCTCCATGTCCTGTATAAGCTTCTAACTCAATACCTCCTTCTTTATTGGGATCCTTAATCACCTGTTTAATCTCAATATTATACTTTTTAGCAAAATCATAATCTCTTTGATCATGACCAGGAACTGCCATTATTGCACCAGTTCCATAGTTGATTAAAACATAGTCTGCAATCCACAATGGTATTGATTCATTAGTGAGCGGATTAATAACAAACAACCCTGTATCAACCCCCGTCTTCTCTTTAGTAATAGACATTCTCTCAAATTCAGACTTTGAGGAGGCTGAAGAAATATAATTTTTAATATTTTCATGATTTTTTGATAGATCAAGGATATTTTTCATTAATTTGTGTTCTGGAGATATTACAGCAAAGGTCATACCGAATAACGTATCAGGTCTGGTGGTAAACACTTCTATGGATATATCACTATCTGTTACTTCAAGGTTAAATTGTGCTCCAACAGATTTTCCAATCCAGTTTTTCTGCATTGATTTAACATTTTCTGGCCAATCTCCAATATCATTAAGTCCACTCAGAAGTTCTTCAGAGTATTTTGAAATACTTAAAAACCACTGATTAAGATTTTTCTGAGTGACAATTGCATCACACCTATCACAATTTCCTTCAATAACTTGTTCATTAGCTAGAACAGTTTTACAAGAGGTGCACCAATTGACCGGAGCATCTTTTTTATAGGCTAAATCATTGTTGAAAAGTTGTATGAACAAATATTGAGTCCACTTGTAGTATTCCTCTGTATGTGCAGCAACTTCTCTATCCCAGTCATATAATGAACCAAGTCTAATTATCTGGTCTTTCATGTTTTTCATTCTGTCTTCAGTAAATGTCTTAGGATGTACACCTGTTTTTATTGCTGCATTTTCCGCAGGAAGGCCAAAAGAATCCCAACCCATTGGTGAGAGTACGTTATAGCCAATAAGTTTTTTATATCGCGTAATAACGTCACCAATTGTGTAGTTTCTTATATGCCCCATGTGCAAATCTCCAGAGGGATATGGATACATACATAAATTATAAAACTTTGGCTTTTGTGAATTTAAATCACATTTACCAAGATTTGAATTAGCCCAGTTACTTTGCCATTTTTTTTCAAATTCTGAAAATTTATAATCACTCACTTTGGTAAACCTTTTCTATCATTGGAAAAATTATTTCTGCACTAGATTTTTTAACCATTTGTTCAATATTAAACAATTTTGATTTTATTTTTTTGTTATCTCTTCTTAAATCTTTAATAGCTTCATTTAAAGAGATCAACAGTTCTTCATTTTTTTTGAATAAGTAACCACTATCTTTTGTAAGGTAGGTATTCATTGGAAGTATGTCTCTAGTTACACATACTTTTGAAAAACTCATTGCCTCAAGTAACACAAGTCCTAAACCCTCTGAAAATGAAGGAAAAACAAATAAATCGATAGAATCATAAAATGTTTTTCTATTTGAAACATAGCCAAGATATTTAATCTTTTTATAACTTTCTTCATTTGAGATTGATTTTAAGTATTCAAGGTATGCGGGTTCTGAATATCCTCCTATTGTAAGTGTGAGGTTTGTAGTGTCAAGATTATTAAAAGCTGAAAGTAATTCTTCAATGCCCTTATTTTTATTAAGCCTTCCTAGAAAGCCAATTGAGATATCTTCTCCAAATGTATTTGATGAATTCAAGTTGCTTTGATCAACCCAGTAAGGAATAACTGTAGGTCTAATTTTTTTATTTAGATCAACAATCCAATCACTAACTGCATCTGAGATCGCTATGACTGCATCAGCTTTTTCCCAGTATCTAGCTAACAAGTGCATAAATCTTTTCTTTATACTATTAGATATTTTTGTACTTTCTAAGTACGTATCGTATTTACCATGAACACTGACTATCCATCTAAAAGAAGTATTAAATTTACGAATGACGTATAACATAAAGTCACTTCTAGGTTGGTGAGAGTGGATAAGGTGGTACTTATTTCTTTTAATGTGAGAATAAAGCCTGAAGTATGATGAGATATTAAACATTCTCGGCCCATTAAGCCTTTTAATTCGAATTTGTAAATTTTTGAATTCTTCTTCAAGAGACATTATATTCTCTCTGTCAGATCCGATTACAACTAGTTCGACCTCATAGTTTTTAAGTGTTTGTTGGTGTACTAAATCAAATAAATGTGTTTCTGCGCCTCCCCTATTAAGGGTGTTTATTACATGACATACTTTCATAATCAAATTAGATTCTAGGAGAAATCCATGTTGACTTTGGAGGAAATAAATAATTTTCCCTATAAAATTCTACAAGCTGAATTGGTGTAAAGTTTATAATCAAATCATCGACGTTAACCATATCGTTAGGAATTGGAATAATGAAATCGTGATTTATTAGTTTTCTTTTAAAATCATACAATTCATATATACTATCTATTTTTAAATTTGAATATTTACAATCTTCAATCTCTATAAAATATTTGGAAGAAGAAGATGGTTTAAAATTACTTGCAAAAAGATACTCTATAAATGTTTTCTTATCTACATTAATCTTAGAATTATATGATTGAACTGTAACATCTTGGTTCGATATTAGAACTACTGGTATGGAATAGTCATAATTATATAGATTAAGGTGTTCAAAACGATGGTGTCCATCTAATAGTGTTAACTTCTTTATTTCTTCGGAACCATTTGAGATATTAGTAAGATCTCGATCTGCTCCTATGGAAAAAATTAGTGGTGGAAAAGATTTAATAGTCTCTAAATCTCTAACCTGTTCAAATTTGTCTTGAGTTTCTTCGTGTAATATTATCTCAATATCTTTCTCTAGCGAGAAATTAATGGAAGTTATGATTCCACTAACCTCAGAGTTTTTAAAGTTATATTTTTCAAAGTTATTGATTATCATAATTTTTGAAAAAAAGAATTCATGAATTCTAGTAAATAATCTACTGAAGGCCTGTCAATAGAGTTATATAAACTAATCCTAACCCCACCCACACTACGATGGCCTTTTATGCCTATGATGCCATGGTCTAGAGATTCCTTAATAAAAGCTTGTTCATTTTTTTCATTTTTAAAATTAAAAACAATATTCATCCGACTCCTTAAAGAATTTTCAACTGGCAAGGTAACGTGGTCATCGTATCTTTCAAGTAATGCATAGACATCAGATGAGTACTCTATTGATTGCCTTTCAAAATAATTTATACCACCCATAGTTAACATCCAATCAGTAACAAGGCTCAACACATATATTGCAAAAGTTGGTGGAGTGTTTAAAAGAGAGTCTTTATTAATCAATTTATATAAATTAAGATACGTGGGGTTATCATTTCTTTCAATAAAGTCATCTCTTACCACCGAAATAGTTACCCCAGGTATACCCAAGTTCTTTTGTGCACCAGCATAAAGATACGCTACGTTATCCCAATCGAATATATAAGATCCTATATCAGAAGAGCTATCAATTATTAAATCATTTTCTATCTTATTAAAGTTATTTATCTGGATTCCTTCAATTGTTTCATTTGAAGTAATATGCATATAATCAGTATTTTGAATGTCATCTGGCAGTGGTTGATTTAAAAACTCTAAGATTTGATTATTTTCTAATAAAATTTTTTTTGAATCTCTAATTTTAATAAAATCTTCATAAGTTTTTTGCCCCCAGGTTCCTGTAATTAAATTTGATGTTGATTTCTTTTGGTTTATGTTGTTTCCTAAAAAAGTATTTTGAAATGTTGCTCCACCTTGAAGGAATAGAATCTGATAGTTTGAAGGTATCTTTAATAATTCTATTAAATTCTTTTTTGTTGTTTCTAGAATTTTTTCAAAGCTATCACTCCTATGAGAGATTTCTAAAATAGATACCCCTTCTTCTTGATATTCTATAATATTTTTATTAACTATCTCTAATACAGAATTATTTAATTTTGCCGGTCCCGGAGAGAAGTTATATTTGATCATTATCTATTACTTTTATCTTTAAGAATCATGTTATACCCAGCACCAATAATTAGAGCAGAAAAAGTATTAAATTCTTCAATTGGAGTTATGAAAAAAAATAATAAAATGGAAAGAAATATATAAAAATTTAAATCTTTCTTCTCAGAAATCCAAAGATTCATAAAAATAATAAATAATATGGCTACAAATGGTGCACCAAGAGATAGTGCATTATTCACAAAAAGGTTCTGTACATTTGGAGAGTACTTTAATAATGAATAGTTTCCTGTACCAAAGTTCTTTGCTTCAAATCTTTTTAATAAATAGTTTGGTAGTGACCTATTAGTAAAATACATTTCTTGTTGGATTTCTTGCGAAAGATAATTACTAAACCCAGAATTTATATTTGTGATTCCCTGTGGAGATAAGGACTTAAATGAAAAAATAAAATAATCTACTACATTACTCCTATCACTACCAATAGCAAGTGTTTCTCCAATATCAGTAAATATGACTGCCTCTATAGAAGAAGACTTAATATTAGAAGTTATACAATCTTCACTTTGTGGATTTAGATCACATTCTTTAATTCCTATCAAGGAAAATAATAAAATAAGTAATATTGGATAGATTGCTTGATGGATCATTTTTCTTTTGAAATAATTGATTGTTAAAACAACTAAAAGAACAAAACAATAAATCCTTACTAAATCACTACGCGTTAAGCCGATTGCTAAAGAAGTAACAATAACAGTAACAATGTTGAACTTTTCAGCACTAAAGAGATACAGGAGATATAAGGGAAGCAACATAGAAGAGAGTAATACAGGTTCTCTGAATGAACCCATTGCTCTGTGAGGCTCATATTGCCAGAAAGTAGTTTGTAATGAATCTCCTAACAATCCCGTATTAGACCTATTTCTAATAACCTCAGGCAAGTCATAAATTTGTGCAAAGTAAACATATATTGCGTATATGGAGAAAATTAGAATAAGTTTTTGTAATAGATTTAAAAAATTCTCATTGCTGTTTGCTTTAAAATATCCCATTGCAAAATGAATAACTACTAAAAAAGAGGCAATATTGAATAGTCTAAGAAGTAAGTTTTGATTTAATCCATCAATTCCTAATGAGAGTAAGTTGATAAAAGAAGGCGCTAAAAATAGCGCCAGAAGGAAATATAAATTAAAGTTTAGGAGGATTTTATAATCTCTCATAATTGCAATAGTAAAAATTGCTATTAAACCTATCCAGGAAAGAGGTATTCCCAACACAGAATAAGAATCTAAGCCATAACAAAATAGCGATAATAGTAATAATAAATCAGTTACTTTGTTTTTTGTTACCATAAGGTAATCATAATTAAAGTTTTTTTAATTGAGGCAATCTTTATTTTTATTGGGCTAATTTATTTTTATAAATAACATATTCAAATATTTTTTGCAGAATCATTGAGATACTTAAAGAGAGTGCAATGCCATTAAATCCATATGAAGAACCTAGTAGAAATGATAATAAAATAAATGTGAATGAATACAGAATTTTTCCATATGTGTGGAACTTTATTAGTTTATTAAAAAGTAGATATTGCCTTATCCAGAAAGTGAGCAGGTAGCATATATAACCTAATAGAAGAATGAGCATCGGCTCATATGAAGAGATAAATTCTTCTGAACCAATCAATTTTATGACAGTTCTACCTAAAACTACATAAAAAACAGTTACTGTGACGATAAGTGGAAATAAGAATTTTTTTAAGAATGATTGAATGGGAAAAGTATGCTCATGGCTCAACTTACTTTGTAACCATGGGTTAAAAATTGAAATTATATAATTAATTGGCTCAATTAATCTTTTTGCAAATCTATATATTCCTACTGCTGAATAATCACTAATAACAGACACAACAATTACATCAAAATGTTGAGGAATAATACCAATAATTTGATTGAATCTTATATCTCTAAAAATCGGATAAATTGATTTAAGATAATTTTTAAAACCCTTGAAATTAAATTCACTTATTTTGAGACCTTTTCTTACCAGTAAAATACTTACTATTCCATAAAAAGTTGAATAAATAGTCTGCCCTAAAATATAGTTTTCCACAGTGGGTGAATTTGATATGAGCACTACTATTGCCAGAAATCTTATACCTACTGATAAAGACTCTAAAATTGAGAATTTCCTTAATTTTCCCTGTTTAATCAACCAAGCTTTGGAACTCTCAGAAAATGTTTGAATAATCCGTGAAGCTAGGAATACAACTATATAAGAATCGAGAGTCTCGATACCAAAATAACTACTAATAGGTAAATTTAAGGTAATCATACAGATTAAGAATGCAAAAAATCCAATCAGCAAGTCGAATAAATAAGAATAGCCTATTAGTGAGTCCTGCTTGATTGATACCAAGGTTACATCACTATTTTTAGAATGTAGAGCTCGGAAAACAAGAGTTGGTAGGGTTACCATTAGTGTTACAATTCCATAATTTTCTACACCTAATATTTTCACAACTAAGGAAACTTGTAATAAAGACACTAAAGCAATAAAAAACTGAGAAAGGACTAGCTCTTTAGTTTGACTCAGAATCTCTTTTATAAATGATATATTCATTATTGTAAGTGGAGCTGAGGGGATTTGAACCCCTGACCCCCTGCATGCCATGCAGGTGCTCTGCCAGCTGAGCTACAGCCCCTAACTATTGGAATTTTAACCATATTGGTTCACTAAATTACTATCAAAGTATAAATCTTCAATTGAATAGTAATCTCGTGCCTCTTCTGTAAAGATATGTAGAGATATACCATTTGACTGCAATAGTATCCATGATGAATTGATACCCTCAGAAAGTGCTTCTAACCCAAGAGATTTAATGTGCTTAATTATTTTTGTTAGTGCTGAATTCATTTGAGTATTAGAAGTTGCAGTGGAAATAATGACATGATCACTATATATATCCAATTTAGGTTCATAAATTTTAATATCTTTAATGTTTTGAATTAAAAGAATGTCAACTAGCGAGTTAGTGAGGTTAGATTTATTTTCATTTATTTTTTTAGTCACTAATAAATATATTACCATGTAATAAATAATGGCACTATCCTTAATGTTGAGGCTAACTTGAAAAAAATAATCATTATTGGCGCAGGAGAAGTTGGTAGTTTTTTAGCAACTAAACTTTCCGGCGAACAACATGACGTTACTCTAATAGAAGAAAATGTTAACAAAGTAGAAGAACTTAACTCTACATTAGACGCATTAGTCATTCAGGGAAATGGTGGAAGTCCTAGTTCATTAATCCAAGGTGGTGCTGAAGAAGCTGATTTAATTATTGCGGTAACTGATAACGAAAATGTAAATATGTTAAGTTGCTATTTAGCAAAAAATATGGGAACTAAAAAGTCTTTTGCTAGAGTACAAGATAATTCTATGAAAAATGAACTAGAAGAATTAAAAATTGACCAAATAATTGATCCATCTGATTCTGCTTGTGATGAGATAGAAAAGTTACTATCTAGAGCAGGTATCTATGATATTCATGAGTTTGGAGATGGAAAACTCTTATCAATTGGAGGAGTCATATCAGAATCATCTCCATTATTAAATAATAAACTTAGTAACATCCATGAATTTGGTGGAAGAGAAAATTGGCTTGTAACTGCTTTTGTACGTGATAATGAATCAAGCTTAGCTAATGGAGATACTGAACTCGCAGAAAATGATCATGTTAAACTAATAGTTAAAAATGGTGACATTCAAACGGCATTGTCTCTTCTTGGAATTGAAGAAAAAAAAGAATTAAGAAAAGTTATCATAATTGGTGCCTCAAGAGCTGCAGAATTATTAGCACAAAGGCTACATAAAAAATACGATGTTGTTGTCATTGATGACAATGAAAAAGATTGTAATCGGATAGCTGAAAATAATTCTCATGTAATTGTTGTCTGCAATGATCCAGAAGTACCTAATAATTTGATCGATATTGGAGTTGATGATGAATCAGCAATTGTTGCTTTAAGCAAAGATGATTCTAAGAATATAGTTTGCTCACTCGTAGGTAAAGCTCTTGGTGCAACAGAAATTATTACACGAGTAAATAAAATTGACTATTTGGAGTTATTAAAAGATTCCTCCATACAAGCAACTATCTCGACAAGAATTTCTGCTGCTAACTCCATCCTGAAAGATGTGAGATCTTCTCAAGTAACCTCTGCATTAACTTTTGAAGATACTGATATTGAAGCATTGGAAATTATTATAAGTGACAAATGTGAAATCTTAGATAAGTCAATTTCTGATCTTGAATTACCAAATAATTGCCTCATTGCTGGTGTTACAAGAAGAGAAAATACCTTCATCCCATCTGGAAGCTGGAAATTTGGTGCTAAGGATAAATTAGTTGTTTTCACCCATCCAGAAAGTATTGAAGAAGTAGAAGAATTATTCTGTTAGATTTTAAATGTTAAAAATTATAATATTTATTAGTTCTGCTGTGTATCCCGTTCTAGCAGCATCATTAATTCCAACTATGCTTTATGGTTTTTATGAGCAAGATTATTTCTATGCAAACTCTCTTGTAATTCTTCTGGTATCTACATTAGTTTTTTCATTTTTGATAAGGAAAAATATTTTACCCACAAGAAAACTTACGACAATACAAGGTTTTGGAGCTGTTGGTATATCGTGGATATTAATTTCAGCATATGGAACTATCCCTTACTTACTTTCAAATATAAATTTGTCATTTATTGATATATTATTTGAGACTATTTCAGGTTTTACAACAACAGGATCTTCAATACTAAGTGACATTGAGTCTGTAAGTGCCTCATTACTTATATGGAGATCAACTACCCAATGGCTGGGTGGAATGGGAATAGTGGTCTTGACGATAACTGTTCTTCCATTACTTGGCTCAGGTGGAATTAATCTCTTCAAAGCAGAATCACCAGGACCTACTGCAGATAGGTTAACACCCCGATTTCAGGATACTGCAAAACTATTATGGGTAGTTTATTCGGGATTAACTTTACTTGAAACTGTTATGTTGTATTTCAGTGGGTTATCATTTTACTCAGCTTTAAACCACTCACTAACAACACTATCGACAGGAGGTTTCAGTGTTTCAAATTCATCAGTTTCTGAAATGGCTCAATCAGCAAAGTGGATAATAATACTATTCATGTTTATTGCTGGAATTTCGTTTACTCTCATATTCAAAAGCTTTAAAAGTTTCAAAAGCCTAGTTGAGAGTACAGAATTTAAATTTTACCTATTTATAGTAATTTCTTCATCCTTAATATTTATTCCTAAAACATTATCTATCAGTGAAACATATCTAGAAGCTATCAATTCTGCACTATTTACATCACTGACATTAATAACAACAACTGGATTTACGAATATTGATTATGAATTTTGGAGTGTAGACTATAGAGCTTTCATTTTAGGATTAATGTTTTTAGGTGGAATGGCTGGGTCGACAGCTGGTGGATTAAAAACAATTAGGGTAATAGCTCTTTTAAAATCAGTAAGAAATGAGATACGTAAAATACTTTACCCTAATGCAATATTTAAAATTCGGATGTCTAAATCTGCGCTTCCAGAAAAGATGATTGAATCTGTACAAACGTTTTTTATTCTATATGTTGCTATTTTTGTTCTTGGTACATTTGCACTTAGCGCAACAACTAGTGCTGCGGGTCTTAATTTATCTTTTGAGGGAGTATTAAGTAGCGTGGCTTCTGCCATGAATAACATTGGTCCTGGACTTAATGAAGTGGGGCCAATTAGAAATTTCTCTTTTTTAGATTCACCATCTAAATTAGTTATTTGCTTTTTGATGATTGTTGGAAGATTAGAGATTTTTCCTATTGCAATTCTTTTTTATAAAAAGACTTGGAAGAATTAATAAAGCTTATTTTTAGAAATATAATTTAATACTTCTTCGGGGATTATAGAGTTTAGGTTAACCCCATCTTCATAACTCTTTCTTATGTTTGATGAACTAATATCAAGCTCCTCCCCTTCTATTAAGTTATATTCAAATGGAAACAAGTCATATAATAATTTTTCATCTATATGATTTCTAGGTGCAATTAAAAAGTTGGTGAGTTTCTCAAGTTCTTCATATCTACTCCATGTCTTAATATCTACAGCTACATCTGCACCAAGAATGAAATACAGTTCATTTTTAGGAATTGAGAGCTTTTTAAGAGTATCCACTGTATAAGTCTTATTTTCATTTAATTGTTCAATATCACTAACTTTTATATTATTAAAGTCTTGAACTAGTAAAGAAGTCATATTGAAGCGATCGATATAAGTTGTAGAAACATCTTTTTGCCAAGGATTTTTAGACGGAACAAAGTAAATTTGATTTAGGTCATACTGTTCTATTGCTCTATTGGAAATTTCAACATGTGCTTTGTGCGGTGGGTCAAATGTCCCACCTAAAATGCCGATACTCATAGTGATAATACCTTTTTGAGATCTATTTCTTTAATAAAATCTTTTAACTGTTTATAGTTTCTCACTTCAACAGTCTTATAGTTAATTTCTTCAAACTTTTTCATTTGACTATCACCAGTATTCCAATATTTACTCTGTTCTGGATTTATCCAAAATATTTTTTTATATTTTTCATCTAAGTCTTCAATAAGATCTTCAGATATGTTTCTATAATTATTTCGGGCATCTCCAATAACAATTAATGTTCCCTTTTCAGAATTGTCGATTTTAATGAGTTCCTGAAGCGACGTTTGGTAGTCCGAATGCCCATCAGATTTTACAAAATCACCCCATCTGGAAAAGATTTTTTCAATTTCATTTTTTTTAATTAATCGTAGAGTTTTTGATATTTCAGTTGCTCCATCTATGAAGACAAACGCTTTAATAGATTTAAACTTACTAACCATCCCGTAAAGGAGTGTTACACCAAATAATGAATTCAGTGCCATTGACCCACTAATATCACATAAAATCGTTAGTTTTGGCTTTTTTTTAATCCGAGGTTTGAAAATAAGCTTTTCAAATGAACCTCCAGATTCTAAGGATTTACGAATAGTTCTTCGGAAAAATAGGTTTCCTTTATTTGAGTCTTTTATAAATCGCTTATATTTTATTGCTAGTTTTTTCCCTAATTGATAGGTTTGCTCTAGTAATAATTTACGTTCCTCCTGATTGGTAAATAAAAAATCTTTTTCATTAAGTTGTGTTCTTGGTTCAAGCTCTGAGGGCTTATAAGCGGTTTTTTGTTTATTTCTTTCCTCTATAATTTTTTCCAAAATAGAGTTATCTAATAATCTCTGCATATTTTCTTTATTCAACTGATTAGTGAGTTCTGAGAAATTAGACATTTCCAGATTATTAAACATATCAAAAAATTCTTGATATTTTTTGGATTTTTTAATTTGATTTAACCAATATAAGTCTGATACTGGTCTCGTAAAATCAGCATCTATATCGTTCATAATAAGATCTACAGACATACGTTCGAGCTCTTCTAAATTACCTAAATTTATGTCTTCAAGTAGTTCAAGAAGTTTTTCATTATTGTTTTGATATTCATCGATAATATAAAATGTTGCGCTATTTAAGTCTTCAATCACATAATGAAAATATTTATAAATTAAGCTTTTAAGAGTTTGTTGGCTTTCGTAATCTTTTGGTAGTAAGTAATATAAATATTTTATGCTGTCTTCAAGTGAATTTAAATCCTTTTGTATTTTATACTTTAAAAATATTTCGCTTGATTCTACAGGAATGTGAAAATTGTTATCTTTGCAAAAAGCAGAAAATTTAGCTAACTCATTTGTTGTTAGACTCATTAAAATGTTCCATACTTTCAAGGTATAATTTATGATCTGACTTATCTTTAAGTAAGATACCTAAGTTTTCATCAGTTTGACTTTTGCTGAAAATATTAAATTTTACCCATTCAATAGATTCAATTAATGACGGTATTTTATTTAAGTTGAGATTTCTTACAAAAGCAATGAGTGAGGCATATTTAATAGCTTCATCTTCTGATATTCCCTCAACAGTATTCATTAGTACCTTTTTTTCTATCTCAATGTTTGGAAAATCAAGATATAGATATATGCATCTTCTTCTTAATGCATCTGATAACTCTCTGGTGTTATTAGAGGTCAGTATTATAACCTTGTTCTCTTCGCCGGTAATGGTTCCCATTTCGGGAATTGTGATTTGATTTTCTGCAAGTATCTCTAGGAGTAATGCTTCGAATTCTTCATCAGCTCGATCTATTTCATCGATAAGAAGTAAGTTATCAACTTCAGAGGTCAATGCTTTTAATAGGGGTCTTTTGATAAGATACTCTTCAGCAAAAAGATTACTCGTATCAGATTTAGTTTGAATAGATAAAAGTTGTTTTTTATAATTCCATTCATATACAGCTCTGTCCTCATCAATGCCCTCATGACACTGGAGACGGATTAATTCCAAATTAAGAATCCCTGAGAGGGTTTTTGCTAAAAATGTTTTTCCGGTACCTGCTGGTCCTTCTATCAGTAATGGTTTATTTAAAAAACGGGCTGCATTAACTACATCCAGTAAGGCTTGATCAGCAAAGTATCCACTTTTCTGTAAATCCTTAAGACTCAAATCTTCCATATTCACTTTCTAATTATCCCTTCAGTAGTTACAACATACCTTTCGGTGGTCAACGCTTCCAAACCCATAGGCCCTCTTACATGAAGTTTTTGAGTACTGATGCCCACTTCTGCTCCAAATCCAAACATTTCTCCATCTGTAAATCTAGTTGAGGTATTAATGAAAATGACAGAGGAATCAATACTTTTAGAAAATTTTTCAGCGGCTTTTGTAGATTCGGAAATGATACCTTCTGTGTGTCCTGAGGAGTATTCCTGAATATGCTCTATTGCTTCGTCTAGTGTGTCTACAATACCAACTGCCAATTTTAGATCATGGAACTCAGTTGCAAAATGAGTTTCTGTTACCTCTTCAAGTGATGGAAACTCATTCTTAATATCTTTATCAACAAATAACTCAACATCGTTGTTGATTAATTCAGAAATGATTTCTCTACCAATTTCATTGTAAACTTTACGATTGATTAAGAGTGTCTCAAGTGCGTTACATACTCCTGGTCTCTGGACTTTAGAATTAATGATGATGTCATTAATGTATTCTTTTTTGGCATCATCATGAATGTATAAATGAACATTTCCATCGCCATCAAGTATGAATGGCACCTTCGCATTTTCAACAAGAGTATCGATAAGACCTCTTCCTCCTCTTGGCACAATCAGATCAATATACTCCTTCAGCTGCATAAATTTAATTGCATCATCCCGATCTTTACTCTTAATTAGTTGAATCGAGTTTTCATCCACATGGTTAGATTTAAGGGCTTTTTGTAATGATTTCAAAATTGCATTGTTTGAGTCAACACAGTAACTTGATCCCTTTAGTACTACGGCATTGCCTGATTTCAAACATAATGCAGATACATCACTTGTTACATTTGGTCTAGCCTCATAAATAACACCAATAACTCCGAATGGAGATCTTATTTTATCTATATTCAGTCCTTCTGTTGTTTTCCAGGATTTAGTGACTAAGTTTACAGGATCTTCTAAATCTATAATTTTTAGAAGTCCCTCACTCATACCGACTAAACGCTCTTTTGAAAGTGTCAACCTATCAACTAAGGCACTTGAGAGATTTAAATTTGAGGCATTTTGTAGGTCTTGATTATTTGCATCAAGTATTGAATCCTTATCTTCAAGTAGTTGACTTGACATATCATCAATAATTTTATTTTTTAAATCTGAATCAAGTGTTTTTACCTGTTCAGCAGCTTTTTGAGCTTTAATACCTATATCTTTTAACACATATCAAGTTTATTTGATTATCGCAATAATAAAAATCATTTTTATAAGATTAATAAATTATCTTTATGAATGACAATTTCATTATTTTTATTAGAGATATCTGAACTATGTATTTTTGATATTCCTTTAGCAATGAGATTATTTTGATCATCAAAGATCTCGACGCCTTCATTATTATCGAAGTTTTTTATTATCTCTTTGATCCCTATTGACAAAAGGGATGCATCGGAACTTATTGCTTCTACAGCTCCAGAATCTATTATTATTTTTCCAATAACTGGCAATCCATAAGCAATCCATAATTTTTTTAACTTCACTTTTTTTATTGATGGTTTGATTAAAGTACCTATTTCTACCTCGTTAATACAGTCAAGAACCGCTTCGTCAGTCCAAGGAATAATTTGTGTTGGTATACCTGAAAATCCAGCCATTTGAGCAGCCATTATTTTTGTAGAAAATCCACCCATACCTCTTCCAGATGATGATTTTTCTATTAAATTTGTAAGCTCCTCTGAGTCAAATTCGATATAATCAATTTTTTGAGCATCTTTAGTTGAGGTTGGATCTGCATTGAATAAACCCTCTTGGTCAGTAACAATTATTAGTTTGTCTGCCTTTGTGATAATCGCCACTATTGCAGAAAGTCGATCATTATCTCCAAATTTAAGTTCTTCTGTTGCGACGATATCATTTTCATTAATCACAGGAATAATGTCTTGATTTAAAAGTTCATTTAAGGCCTCCGTAGTATTCACAAATTGAAATCTATCTTCTAACACGTTCTTAGACATCAGCACTTGTCCTATTTTTAAATTATGGTTATTAAAAATACTTTTAAAAGAATTTATTAATTCAATCTGGCCAACTGAAGAAGCTACTTGGAGTGATTTTAAATTGGTTGGTCTCTTTTGAAATTTTAATTCATTTGCACCTAGTTGTACAGCTCCAGAAGTGACAATAAGAGTCTTAACCCCCTGTGATTTAAGTAACTTTACACTTCTCGCCAGAGAATCTATAAATTGTTTGTTTAGCAGTCCATCTTTAATTATGGAGGTTGTTCCGATTTTAATAACAATATTTTTTTTAATTTTCATATATAAACTCAAAACTGCCCAATTTGATAGTACTTCCTTTTTTAACTCCTAACAATTTTAATTCCTCTGGAATGACAGAATTTTCAAATCTATAAGAGATTTCATTAAAAACATCATTCTCATTTCCTAATAAGCCAGTAATTCTATCTACTTCAGGACCCTCAACATCCCAGTAATTAGCAGATGATTTTTGAATACTAAAATTATTTTTATCTAGTTCTGTTCTTAAAAAACTTCTGTTTAGTGTCTCCAGATTGTTGATATTAAGTTCTTCTAATTTTTGAAGTAAAATATCTATGTTAATCTCTTCCAATGCAGATATGTTTAGCATCCCATCTTCCTTTACATCTAGGTCTGCTTTATTAACAATATGTAAAACAGGAAGCTTTTCTAATTTTTCATCATAGCTATATACTTCATTTTGGAGTAATTTAATTTGCTGATCTGTATTGAGTTCTATATTTGACGGATCAAGTAAAAAAATAAGTACTTTTGTGTTAATTAGGTGTTTCAAAATTGATTTACCTAGCCCCACTCCTGTTGCTGCACCTTTTATGAGGCCTGGAAGGTCACAGATTATATACTTCCTTTCTAGATTTTCTATGACTCCTAGGTTTGGTGATACTGTCGTAAAGGGGTATGAATCAGTTTTAGCATTTGAGTTTGTAATTTTTTTAATTAGCGTGCTTTTACCTGAGTTGGGTAACCCTAAGATTGCGATATCTGTAATTAAACTTAATTCAAGTTTTATTTCTTTTTTAGACCTTTTTTGACCTTGCTCGGCAATTCCTGGATTAATGTTTCTGGTAGATTTTAACTCCCTATTTCCTAAGCCACCTCTTCCACCTTGTAGTATTTTTAATTCTTGATTTTCATGAATTAATTTGGCAACTAACCCTTCACTATCAATAACACTTGTACCTAATGGGACCTCTATTATTAGATCATTGGCATTTTTACCAGATTGTAAATTTTTAGATGCATCACCACCATTTTCGGCTTTAAATATACTTTTAGAATAAATATGGCTGAAATCAAATAGCTTTCTATTTGTTCTTATGATTATCGATCCACCTTTACCACCACTCGCGCCATTAGGTGAAGTTTTAGAGCTTTTAGAACTGAAACTAATTGAGCCAGATCCCCCAGAGCCAGAAAAAAGTGTTAGATCAATCTTGTCGATGAACATTGCTTCATTTTGGAATGATATTTACTAGTTTTCTACCATTCCTTGAAGAATACTTGACTACTCCATCTATTTTTGCAAAAAGAGTGTCGTCCCCACCTTTAGAGACATTCTCTCCAGGATGGATTTTGGTTCCACGTTGTCTAATAACAATAGAACCTGCAGAAATATCTTGACCATCAAAAACTTTTGTTCCTAATCGTTTGGATTCGGAATCTCTACCATTTCTTGTTGAACCACCAGCTTTAGTTTTTGACATATTACTCCTCTTCTCCAAATTCAGAATTAGAAATAGAGGTTATCTTTATTATCTTTTTGTCTTCTCTATAACCCATTTTTCTTCGGTTACCAGTCTTGTTTTTATACTGAAAGATATTTATTTTTTTACTTTTAGTATCTCCCATAAATTCAAACTCGACCAATGAACCTTTTAAAGAATCTTTATCAGCTTTTATACTTCCCTTGCTAGAACCCATAAAGATTGGCTCAATAGCTTCACTAGGAAAGTTGTGAGGAACTTCAATTGTGTCTCCTACTGATACTCTTTGTTGAATTGCTCCAACTTTAATTACTGCATATATACTCATAACTAAATCACTCTACTACGGCTTCAGATTCAAGTATATTATTTTCTTGTGAATTATTTGAAAAGATATCATTTATAATTAGACCTCTTCCATTGCATTCTTCACATTCCTCAGAGAATGTTTCAATTAGACCAGCTGCTACATTTTTTCGTGTCATCTCAACAAGCCCCAATCTAGAAACTTCAAACACCTGTGTTCTTGTTTTGTCTTTTGCTAGTTCTTGTTTTAATTTAGTAAGTAAACTTTGTTGTTTTTTAACTGATTCCATGTCAATAAAATCAATTACAATAATTCCTCCAATATCTCTTAACCTAAGTTGACGAGCAATTTCCTCCGCTGCTTCAAGATTATTTTCATAGACTGTTTCTTCCAGACTATCCTTACCAACAAATTTACCCGTATTGACATCAATAACTGTTAAAGCTTCAGTAGGATCAATTATCAAGTGACCTCCTGATGGTAACCATACTTTTCTATCTAGAGCTTTTTGAATTTGATCTTCTATGTGATACCTCTCAAATAGATCCAACTTATCGTCATAGCTCTCGATTATGTTTGTGAGTTCTGGAGAAGTGTCCTCTACATATTTTTTAACATTATCAAAATTTTTGTTCTTCTCAATTAAAAGTTTTTTAAAATTTGAGTTCAAATGCTCTCTTATGACTTTGATTGATACATCAGGTTCCTCGTGAATGAGAACAGGAGCAGTACCTTGATTGCTTGAAGAAACAGCAGCCCATTCGTCGGCTAATTTATCAATATCATTTTTTAAAGAAGATTCAGAAACACCCTCAGCGGCTGTTCTAACAATAACTCCGAAGCCCTCAGGTTTAATTTTTCTAATTATTCTATCCAGTCTTGATCTTTCTTGCTCAGGGAGTCTTCTAGAAATACCCTTTGTGTTAGAGTTAGGAATTAATACTAAATATCTTCCAGGAAAAGAAATTTGACCAGTTAATCTAGCCCCTTTCTCCCCCATTGCATCTTTCACAACTTGCACTAAAATTTCCTGCTCAGGTTTCAAAAGATGTTCAATTTTTGAATTTCTTTTTGAATTTGAGATATCTGCAACATAAATAACACCATTTTTTTCTTCTCCGAATGAAACGAAAGCAGCTTCCATCCCTGGTAATATATTTTTTACTTTTCCTAAATAAATGTTGCCTACAAGCGATTTTTTCTTATCTTGCGCGGAATAATACTCTACAAGAGATGCTCCTTCAAGAATTGCAATCTTCGAAGATCCTCCCTTGAAACTGATAAGCATTTGTTTTTTTTCGACATTTGGGACTGGTAAAGGCGCTTCTTTAAACCATGTTTGATTGTTAGACCTATTATTTCTGTAGTTTTTTCTATTAGGCCTACTTACAGTAGTTCCTGTTTTAATCTTTACTTTTTGACCTTTAAACCATTTAGTTTCTGTCTTATTTAATGGTTCATCACTTTTTCGTATTACTTTTGATTTTTTGAATAATCCAAACATTAAAACCTCCATGTTGATGTGAAAATGTATTATAAAAACTCATACTCTAAGAGTAATAGGTATTGAATATTAAATAACTACGTTATTTTCAATAAAGATTCTATTTATAATTCCAAAAATAACTGCAGTAGCAATTATAGAAGACCCACCTAAGCTTAAAAGAGGAAATGGCATTCCAGTAACGGGTATAACCCCAATTACTGTTGATATATTAATAAAGATTTGAAAAATTAATGAAGCAGAGAAACCAGCGAGAACAAATTTTTCAAACTCAGAATTAGTAGTTAATATTATCCTCGCAACACGATAAAAGAAAAATATCCAGAGTCCGAATAATAAAAGAACACCTAGGAATCCAAACTGATATGCAAATGCTGAAAAAATAAAATCAGTGCTTTGGACTGGTATAAAAATCTGATTAATCTTATCGACTTCAAAAAACTGTCCAGTAATTCCGCCACTCGAAATTGCTAATCGACTTTGTGACTGTGCAAAATCAACTGTCTCGAAAAAGTTGGTGACGCGATTGAGTTGATATTGATTAATTAATCCGAATTCTAGAAAAATAAAGAAAAATACGCCACCAAGTAATAACAGAAATAAAATACTTCGAATCTTTATATCAGATACGAGAAACATACTTAAAGTAATGACTATCAGTAAAGTTGTCGTACCTAAATCAGGTTGGAAAAAAACAAGGGAAATTGAAAATAATGAGAATATACCAATATAAACTTTATTATAATTTTCAACGAAACACTTGGATATAAAAAGTACAAGCGCAATTTTTATATATTCTGAAGGCTGAAAATCTATTACACCTAGGTCATACCATCTACGAACCCCCTCTTTTGGGTCTGTTGTAAAAATAAAAATAAGCAATATTGTTATAAGTCCAAAAAATGGAAATGTATATTGATTAATTTGATCCATTGATATGTACGTAATCGCAAAAAATAAAATAACCGAAAGCAAAGTAAAGACTATTTGCCTAAATAGTGAGTTATTTAAATCTAAAGATAAGCCATCAGAGAGAGTAAATAGAGTTAACCATGAAATAAAATTAAGAACCAAAAAGATTACTAATAGTGTTAAGTTGGTTCCCTCTGGACCCAAAAGAGTAATTTTTCTATCTCTCATTCGGTAATCTCTCCAAATTTAACTGGTGTTATCTCCATCTCTCTTAAAGACTGTATTACTCTTCGAGTGACCGGTGCAGCTATGGCACTCCCAGAACCCCCTTCTTCTACAACCGTGGCAATAATATATCTTGGGTTGCTTACTGAATCTACGCCAACAAACCATGAAGTATTATTTTTATCTCCTGAGTTTTGTGCCGTTCCAGTTTTTCCACCTACATCTTTGACTTTGTTACCAAGGATTGAAAAAGAAGCATGTGCTGTGCCACCCTCGTTAGTTACAGAATTAAGATCTTTAAGTAAAAAATTGACAAAATCTTCAGTTACTCCAATAGATTCCTCTGATTGGCTCTCTCTATTCTTATTAATGTATGGGTAGCTTAAATTACCAGAAATCAGAGTTCTGTATGCATTTGCAACCTGGATGGGTGTACTTGTTATAGCTCCTTGACCAATAATAAGGTTCATTAAATCTCCACCTAACCAACCCTCTGGTCTAACACGCTCTGGTTGAGATATCGCCCAGTTTTCGAAAAGCTCTCTATCTGGCACTACTCCGTTTGCTTCGTAGGGTAAATCAATATTTGTGGCTGTACCAAAGCCCAAATTTTTGGCGTACTGCTGAAGAATTGACTCCGCTGTCGTACCTTCATAGTCTCTCCATATTTTTAGAGCAATATCCCAGAAATAAACATTACAAGACTGCTTAATAGAAGATCCTAAATCTACATTTCCATGACCGTCTTCTTTCCAGTCATTATAAACTTGTTGAGACCCGTCATCGAAACCAAATGAAAGACTACCTTTGCAGTTAATTCGCTGATTTCTTGAGGATAAGCCTTCTGGAAAGATATTTTCTTGCTCTGCAAGCCAGTATGCAACTACTTTAAAAACTGATCCTGGAGGATATTGACCTTGAATAGGGTAATTAATAAAAGCCCCTGATATATTTAGTTTATTAAAATCTGTCTGAGATATCCCATCAACAAAATTGTTAGGGTTGTAATCAGGAAGGGAAACAAGGGAAATTACTTCATTTGTTCTGATATCTAGAACGACAATAGCCCCTTTTTGTACTTTGTTTTTTGTCTCATATTTTTCATTTGCTAACTCAATACCCTGTAATAAAGACTCTGTTGCTATTGTTTGAAGCTTGATATCTAAACTTGTAAATATGTCTTTTCCGGGAGTACCCTTTATAATTTGGGCTATTTCATCATCTTTGAATATTATTTCGGTAGGTTGGCCTGCTAAATCATCTTGATAATATCTTTCCAAACCGCTTTTACCTACTATATTTGGGTTGACCGAAAGAGGGAAATCTTTAGCATCTTCGAATGACGGTTCTCCTAAGTAGCCTACAATATGCGATGCAATATTATTATATTCATATTTACGAACGGGAAAATCAAAAATTTCAAATGCCTCTAGCGAGATCAAGCTTTGTCTGTTATCAAAATTAAGGTCTTGAATGTTGACAATTCTTACTAATAGATCTTCACTTTCGAATATCTCATCAATTAGGTCTTCTCCTAAATCAACAAAGTTATATTGTATATACTGTTCATATTGGCTTCGATTGTTAGCATTAATTTTTCTTAGATTTAAAAAAAGATGTGGCTCTAAGGAGGAAGATACAAGCTTATTATTGTTCGTATCAAAAATTTCACCCCTTGGAGATGGAATATAGAATGTATCAAGTGTTTGTTTATTTACCGATACTAAAGAAGCTTCCCTATCAGATGTTTGTAAATTGTAAACATTAAAAAGTAATGTGAGAAAGATTAAGGCTATTAAAGAAGTAAGTAGTCTAAATTTTTGCTGAAAAAACATCTCTTCTAAGATTACTGTTCAATGCTCTAAATAAAAGGAAATTAGGTAAACAAATAACTAAAAAATAAAATAATGACATGCTGATATCTGCAACAACCAGCTCATATTTATAAAGTAACAAACATATAAAAAATAATAAAAAATTATTAAAAATATTCGTACTCAATTTTGTTGAAATGAAATGGGTAACAATACAAATAAATAAAAATTTTATTGAAGTTTCTCCTAAAAAGTTAGAGGTATAAAAAATATCATAATAAAAACCATTTAAGACAATAATCAATACAGAACTCCTTGAGAAATAATTTGTTGAGACATGAAAAAGATAAACGAGAAAAGGATAAAATTCAAAATATACGTTATTAGTTAGAAAAGTATTAACTCTTGTTTCAGTAAATATTAAAAAGAATGTTGCAAAAGTTAAAATGAGATTCTTAAGGTACGTCATTTTGTTTTCAATAAATAAATATTTGAAAAGTAATTGATATTAAAATTTATCTCTTGTTCGGCAGTAATTTTATTATTGGCGATATTTATTGACGTGGAGGACAAATCAATAATTGGGAATTGTCCAGGATGGCCAAAAGTAATATCTGTATAAATGTATTTTATGTCAGTATTTTCTTCCTTTATGTTCGTTGAGCTGACATATAAGTTTTTACTATCTGAAGTTATTAAATACTCATTACCATATTTATCAATACCTTCAATTGAAAAAGAAGGATTAAGAATTGTAGAAACAATAGATCTATCTTGTCTTACTTGTGAAATGACCCCAACTACGTAGGAATTATCGTTTATAACTAAATCTTTTTCACTAAGGTTAAGGTTTTCTCCACCTGAGATAATGTATTGGTTTGTAAGAGTTTTAAATATAATCGAAGATTCAAAAATATCATAAATTGAAGAATCAACCTCTTTAACAACAAATTTATTTGCCTCATTCTCAATCTTAAGTTTTTCGTTTTCAACTTTGAGTTTACGTAATTCAATGACTTCGTTTTTTAATCTAATATTTTCATTTATTAATTTACTCTTACTTTTAAATATTTCGATTTCAGGAAAACGGAAATTTGAACTTACTAGTGGTGTAGGTGACAATACACTCAATTTATTATTTAAGTAGGTTGATACACTTTTGTCAGAAAAAATATCAACTGTAAGTACTGTTGCAGATAAAAGAATACCCAAAATGTAAAAAACATATACTCGTCTTTTAGGACTGTTGTTATTGATCATGGTTTAATTTGGTTTTGGTGATGACTTCAACACTGTCCTAAAATCTTCAAACCTTTCGAGGCAAATGCCTGATCCTACTACGACTGTGCTTAGTGGGTCATCTGTCATATTTATTGGAATACCTAGTTCTTCTGCAATTTTTCTATCAAGCTGTTTTAGAATTGACCCGCCACCTGTGAGCCATGCACCATCTTTATCAATATCAGAAACTAGAGCTGGGGGTGTTTTAGATAGTGAAATTCTTATAGCCTCAATAATTTCATTTACTATTGGGGCCAAAGCATCTCGTACATCTGAGGCCTCTAGCAATACCTGTTTTGGTACACCTTTCACTATATCTCTACCTGTCACTGTAACCTGTGGTTCCTTGTCGAATTGAAAAGCAGATCCAACAGCATGTTTAAGTGACTCTGCAATTCCCTCATCAATTAACATTGCATGTTCACTTCTAAGATATTCAATTAGTCTCTCTGTCATATCCTCTCCGCCTATACGAACAGAGTTAGCATTTACAACATCACCCATGGAGATCACTGCAATTTCAGTTGTGCCTCCACCAATATCAATAACCATGTTTCCAACTGGTTCAAAAACTTGTAAACCTGCACCTATTGAGGCAGCCATTGGCTCTTCTATAGTAAAGACTTCCGATGCACCTGTGGCATGAGCTGCTGTTTCAATTGACCTTTGCTCAACACTAGTTACACCATTTGGAACGCATATGACTATTCTTGGTTTTGAATAAGCTCTACCTATTGCCCTAGTTAACAAGGTTTTAACTAATTCCTCAGCCATTTCAATCTCTGAGATTACTCCATCTCGCAGGGGTTTTACTAGTTCAATTGAGTCTGGAACCCGTCCAATAAGCTTTTTGGCTTCATTTCCAACAGCTAAAATACTTCCATCACCTTTGTTTATGGCAAGTATTGTAGGTTCATCAACCACTACGCCTACACCTTTTACATAAATAAGGGTATTTGCGGTTCCAAGATCTATTGCAATATCATTACCGCCAAATAAAGTTCTTCTAAGATTTAATCCTGCCATGTATATTCAGAATAATAGACTAAATATTCAAGTGAAATAGAATTTTTTTAGTTAAAAAATAGTCCCAATTCTCTTGTGGCACTCTCTTCAGAGTCAGAGCCGTGGACTACATTTTCCTCAAGCTTAGATGCCAAATCTCCTCTAATTGTTCCAGGTTCAGCATCTGCCGGGTTTGTTGCTCCCATGAGTTCTCTAACAGCAAGAACAGCATTATCTCCCTCAACTTGCATTGCAACAACTGGACCGCTGGTTATAAAAGTGACCAAATCACTAAAAAAAGGCTTTTCTGAGTGCTCTGCATAGTGCATTTCTGCTAGTTCAGTAGAAATTTGCATCATTTTCATCTTTGTAATTACAAAGTCTTCTTTTTCTACTCTATTGACAACATCACCAATAATGTTTCTTTTAACTCCGTCGGGTTTAATCATAAAAAATGTTTTCATTTGTATTCCTTTATATATTCTCCAATTAAATATAAACTACCTAACAAAATAGATGGCTTGTTAGACAAATGAAATTCTTTTAATGTACTTTTTTGGATATCTTTATTATTAGCTATAAAAAATTTTTCCAACGTATAAGTTTTTTGTTGTTTAAAAAAACTACCATCTTCGAGAACCTTGATATTCAGATAATTCTTTAACCACATTGTTGTTAGCATTTCCCTATAATCCTTATTTTTATTGAAGCCGACATAACAATCAAAATTTTTAACATCATCTATATTGTAGGAATATTCAAGTAGATCAAAAAAAGCTTGAATTCCTGATGGATTGTGCGCGCCATCGATAATTTTTAGACTAGGGAGATTTTGGATTACCTGAAACCTACCTTCTGTTTTCATTTTGTTAATTTTTTTAAGATATAACGGATCATTGTTGAAATTATCAGATTTATTGAGATTACCGAGAATAACTTTCGATACTTTAATAGCGTTACTTTGATTAGATTTCAAATAATTTGTTTTAACAATACTTGAAGAATTAACATAATCATCAGCTATAAAACCTAAATGGTAATCTTCATTTTTTACTTCTAGGAACTCTTTGATGTGATGTTCATACTTTGTATGTATTTCTATGCTTCCGTTTATGAATTGTTTTACATTTTCTGATACCAATATTTTTTCATGTAATATTTCTTCTATAGTTGTCCCTAACAGTTCAGTATGATCTAAACCAATATTGGTTAAACACACTATCTGGCTATTTAGTATTGAAGTTGTATCTAGCCGTCCTCCAATACCAGCCTCGACAATAAAAATATCTAAATTATTATTTAAAAAATAAGTTGCAGCAATTAAAAAAATAGACTCAAAATATCCAAGAGTAATTTTATTTGTAGCTTCAAATACTCTTACCTTCTCCATTCCCCTATCAAGATCAATGTCTTTTATAATTTCTTTTTTAATTTGAATCCTTTCATTCACATTAACTAAGTGAGGGGAAGTAAAAAGTATCGTACTTAGACCATTTCTAGATAACAATTCATTTAGAACAGTAGCCGTTGAAGTCTTACCATTTGTACCAACTATTGAAACCGATCTCTGGCTTAATAGTTTTTTCTCTTCTTGGGAAAAAAAATTTGGTAATATTTCTAAGTTCTTGTTTGAATTAGATGATGCTTTTTGTAATAGGTAATGAAGGTTATCCATTAAGAGTATTTAGAGTTTCATTAATAGTATCGATTTCTAATGTAACATTAGCTAGGTTTTTCTTTTCTTGTTCAATCAATTCAGGTTTTGCATTTTCTACAAACTTTTTATTATCTAAACGAGATTTCGAGACATCTAGAGTTTTACTGAGTTCAGTTAATTTTTTGTTCAATTTTTTCTTTTCGACCTCAATATCAATATACTCTCCAGGAATTAGTCCAAACTTAAAGTTTTGATGTTGAAAGACTACTAAATTCTTCTCTCTAGAAAAGAGATCACTATCTTTCTTAACGGTACACTTTGTTAGTACCTCTAACTGCATTATGAACCAGTCCTCAAAATTCGTAGAACTATGTAGCTCAATAGATTGTGAATTTTTAAGTCCATACGTAACTTTAAAGTTTCGTATCTGACTAATTATATTTTTCAGTGCTTCTACTTCTTGTGTATCATTTTGATTGATCTTATATTTATCTGGCCATACATTGTCAATTAGTAAAGTTTCATCAAATGAACTCCATAATTCCTCTGTGATGTGCGGCATTGCTGGATTTAAAATCTTTAATGATTTTAAAAATACAGATCTCAGGACATAGCTAGTTTCATTTTTATTTATATTGTTTGTAATAAGATTTTTAGATAATTCAAAATACCAATCAAACAGATCTGACCATAGAAAATTATAAAATACTTTATAGGCATCAGATACTTTATAGTCATTGAATAAGAGTTCGAATTCATTTAATACTTGGTTAAATCTTGTGAGTATCCATATATTTTCCTTACTTATAATCTCATCATTTTTTAGAACATCAGAATCGTCTGTATAAAGATGTACAAATTTTGCAGCATTCCAGATCTTGTTACCAAATTTTTTGGCTGCTACAGTCCACTCTTCATCGAATGGAACATCTTGACCTGGTGATGCCTTTTCTATTAAAGAAAATCTAAGTGCATCCGCACCATGATTTACAGATAACTCTAGAGGGTCAATTGTATTACCTAAACTTTTAGACATTTTACGACCTTTTGAATCTCTTACTAAACCATGAATTAATATATCTTGAAAAGGTACTTCTTTCTGAACATGTAAACCCATCATTATCATCCTGGCTACCCAGAAAAAAATGATATCAAATCCTGTCACTAGTAATGAAGTTGGATAATATTGTTTTAGTTTATCGGTATCCTCTGGCCAACCAAGGGTTGAAAATGGCCACAATGCCGATGAGAACCATGTATCGAGGACATCTTCATCTTGAATAAGAGCTATCTCGTTCGATAGATTATTTTTACTTCTCACATCTTCTTCTGATAAACCCACATATATGTTCCCACTATCGTCATACCATGCTGGAATTCTATGTCCCCACCATATCTGTCTTGATATACACCAGTCTTGAATGTTGTACATCCATTCAAAATAAGTCTTTTCCCAGTTTTTTGGGATAAACTTAATTTCATCGGTCTCGACAGCTTTAATTGCATCCTTAGCAATATCTTTAGTTTTAACAAACCATTGTTCTGTAATCATGGGTTCAAGTATGCTTTTTGACCTATCTCCTATTGGTATTTGATTTGTATAATCATCGATCTTCTCAACTTGATCAAGCTTTTGTAATTCTTGAATAATTATTTTTCTTGCTTCGAACCTATCAAGCCCCCTTAAGTTTTTGGGAATAAACTCATCATTTGAAATTGAACCATCAAGATTCATACAGCTGATTAACTCTAGTGAGTGCTTAATGCCAATCTCGTAATCATTAAAATCATGTGCTGGTGTAATTTTTACACAGCCTGATCCAAATTCGATATCAACATATTCATCTGCAATTATTGGAACTTCTCTATTAACCAAAGGGATGATTGCTTTTTTGCCGATTAAGTTTTTATACCGTTCATCATTAGGATTAACAGCAATTGCTGAATCTCCTAATAATGTTTCTGGACGTGTTGTTGCAATTACTAAATGCTCATCTCCTACTTTGTATCTGAGATTCCATAGTTTTCCCTGCTTAGAAGTCATGTTTACTTCCAGATCGGAGACTGCAGACATGAGTGTTGTATCCCAGTTAACCATCCGAGTTCCTTTGTATATCAGATCTTTTTCGTACAAATCGATGAACACCTGCTGAACAGCATCGGAAAGACCTTCATCCATAGTAAATCTTTCCATACTCCAATCACAGCTCATACCAAGTGTTTTCATTTGATTTGAAATATTCTCACCAGATGTCTCTTTCCACTTCCATACCTCATCAATAAATTTGTCTCTGCCGAGTAACTCTTTACTTGTGCCTTGAGCAGATAGTTCTTTTTCAACAAGTAATTGTGTAATAATTCCTGCATGATCTGTTCCGGGAACCCATAATGTTTCAAACCCATTTAGCCTTTTATATCTAACTAGAACGTCAATAATAGAGTGTTCCAAGGCATGCCCCATGTGTAGAGATCCAGTTACATTTGGTGGAGGGATAACTATAGAAAATTGCTTATCTGAAGGTTTAGGCTTAAATTTATTTTGGTCTGCCCAGACTTGTTGCCATTTTTTTTCTATTTTTAGAGGCTCGTATTGTTCATCTCGCATGTAACTATGCAGGTTTTGAATTTTTAGAATCTTTGTTTGAATTTAAAACTAGTTTGGGCTGGATACCATCAAGAACATTTTCTTTATCTAAGATAATCTGATCTATATCTTTTCTTGATGGAGATTCATACATTTCATTTAATAGTATTTTTTCGAGTATTGACCTTAAGCCTCTTGCTCCTGTATTTCTTTCCAGTGCTAAGTCAGCAAGAGCATCAAGTGAGTCATCTGTAAATATTAAATCAATCTCATCTAACGCAAACATTTTTTTAAATTGTTTAGTAATTGCATTCTTTGGCTCTGTCAAAATTTTAATAAGTGACTCTTTTTCCAATTCATTTACATTCGTGACAATAGGAAGTCTTCCAATAAACTCTGGAATTAAACCAAACTTTATTAAATCTTTAGTCTCAACATTTTGAAATATTTCATTTTGATTTATTTTGCTAGTGCCATCTAAGGAAGCTGAGAAGCCAATTGAATTCTCACCTAATCTCTTAGTAATAATTTCTTCAAGCCCATCAAATGCACCACCAACAATAAATAAGATGTTAGTCGTATCAATTTGGAGATACTCTTGTTGAGGATGTTTTCTACCACCTTGGGGTGGAACCTGGGCTACCGTACCTTCTAATATTTTTAACAGCGCTTGCTGGACTCCCTCACCGGATACGTCTCGTGTTATTGAAGGATTATCAGATTTTCTGGTAATCTTGTCTATTTCATCAATGTATATTATGCCTTTTTCTGCTTTTTGGATATCAAAATCTGCAGCATTTATTAGTGAAAGTAATATGTTTTCAACATCTTCACCAACATAACCCGCTTCAGTAAGCGTAGTAGCATCCGCTATAGCAAATGGTACATTTAATATCTTTGCAAGCGTTTGTGCCAATAAGGTTTTACCGCTTCCTGTTGGTCCTAAAATTAGAACATTTGATTTTTGTATTTCGAGATCATCTTTAATTGTGTCGTCTTTATAAATTCTTTTGTAGTGATTATAAACAGCAACCGCAAGGGTTTTCTTTGCATCGTTTTGACCTATAACAAATTCATTTAAAGAATGATTAATTTCTTTAGGTAATGGAAGATTTACTTCGTCGGTGTTTTCAATTGAGTCAATTTTCTCTTCTTCAATGATTTCAGTACAAAGCTCTATACATTCATCACAAATGTAAACACCTGGACCAGCAATTAATTTAATTACTTGTTTCTGAGATTTTCCACAGAAACTACATTTTAGAGGTTCGGATGACGATTCTTTATTAGCCATATTTACTACCCTGTTATTTTATTTTTTGTCGACTAACTCCCTTTGAGTTAGTACTTCATCTACTATACCGTATTCTAAAGCTTCTTGTGCGGTCATCCAAAAATCCCTATCTGTATCAGCTGTAACTTTTTCTACATCCTGATTGGTAAAATCTGCCAGTAATTGGTTTAATTGAGTTCTCATTGACACAATTAAGTCAAAATTTCTCTCCATATCAGCAACAGTACCCTCCATACCTCCAGATGGTTGATGGAGCATAATTCTTGCATTTGGAAGACTGTATCTTTTACCTTTAGCTCCACCAGCTAGAATTACTGATGCAGCAGAAGCTGCAAGCCCCATACAGACTGTTGAAATATCTGGTCTGATATAGTTCATTGTGTCAAAAATTGTAAACAATGAAGTAATAGATCCACCTGGTGAGTTGATATACATAAAAATATCTTTTTCAGGATCTTCTGATTCTAGATGTAATAACTGAGCCATAATTGAGTTAGCCACACCGTCATCGATCGGCGTACCAAGAAAAATAATTCTATCTTTCAATAGCCTTGAATATATATCAAAAGCTCTTTCTCCCCTACTGGTATTTTCAATAACTGTAGGTATTACATAATTTGAAGGTATTTTTTCCATTTTATTCTTCCTCTCCTAAATCTGTATCTCTATTGTATACATCCTGTAGGTATACTTTTTCGCCGTCCTTATCAACTGATATACCTTGTTGTAATATATGAAGCATAGCTTTATTACGAAGAGATTCAGCTTCTAAATTCAACCTATGGCTACTTTGATCAGAATCTTCCGCATCATCTTTGTGGGTAACCATGTGTTCATCAACCAATGCGATATCTTTCTCGTCAAGCTTCATGTCTAAATCTGCGATAACTTTATCAAGTATTAGTACCATTGTTAAATTTCTTGAAGCTTGTTTATTAAGGTCATCTCTGAGTGTTTCTTCAGTTAATCCAGTAATTTTAAAATAATCTTCTAATTGAATATTGCTTTGCTTTAATTCATTTAGAAAATTTTGTAGAATACTGTCCATTTCTGCAATTACTAATTGTTCAGGAAGTTTCATGTCTACCTCTTCAATTAATTTATTTGTAAGTTGACCTTGATACTGAGATGCTATCTGTTGTTTTTTAACATTCTCAATATTTGCTACCAGTTCTTTTTTTAGGGAATCAACATTCTCAAACTCTGTAGTATCAGAAACCCATTCATCAGTTAATTCAGGTAATATCTTTTCTCTAACTTCCTTTAATAAAACAGTCACCTCAACATTCTCTTCATTAAGTTGTGGGATTGAATCATTAAATTTTATAATTGCCCCAGGTGCAACTCCTTCAAGTTTGGAGTCTAAAGATGGAGTAAGAGCACCAGTTCCGACTTCATAAAGGTAGTCATTATATGTAAAATCTTTTACTTCAACACCATTTTTTGTTGCTGATAAATTCATCATCGCATAGTCTCCAGAATTGAGGGGCCTCTCAACTTTAGAGACCTCTGCGAATTGTGATTTTATTCTCTCTATCTGATCTGCGATTTCCTCATCTGTAGGTGCAATTGAATCAACCTCAACTGTTTGACTGAGTTTTGGTAATTTTGAAAGCGTAGGCCAGAGAGTAATCAAAACATTTACATCAAAATGACTTTTTTCTTTTTTAATTTCTTTAATGGCGGGTCTAGTTGCTGGTGATATTTCTTCATCATTGAGAATAGAAAATAATGTTTGTGGTAAAAATAGTTCTATAGCTTCTTCATTTATATAATCTTCTCCGACTTCCCTTTTTACAATATTGGCAGGAATTTTTCCAGTCCTGAATCCGTCCACTTTAATTTGTTTACCAATTTTTTTTATGGCTTCATCTCTATGATCATCTAAGTCTTCAAGCTCGACCTTGATTTCAAGATTCTTTTCGAATTCTGATTCTTTTTTAATCTTATATTTCAATTTTCTCCTTAATTAATAAAGTTAGGGTGATCGACGGGATTCGAACCCGCGACATCCTGGACCACAACCAGGTGCTCTAACCAACTGAGCTACGACCACCACGCGCGCTCTCGATAGGACTCGAACCTATAACCTACAGATTAGAAGTCTGTTGCTCTATCCATTTGAGCTACGAGAGCCTCGAGCGGGTGAAGGGGATCGAACCCTCATAGCCAGCTTGGAAGGCTGGAGCTTTGCCATTAAGCTACACCCGCAATAATGCGATTCGTCGGGCTGGTGAGATTCGAACTCACGACCTCCTGCTCCCAAAGCAGGCGCTCTAGCCAAGCTGAGCCACAGCCCGTACGTCTAATTATTGTTCCATGATACTGGTTTTATGGAAACAATTAATTAAAAAATAATAGTTAAGTAATCTTACTTCGGTTAATCTGTATAAAAGGGTCGCTAGCTCAACTGGCAGAGCATCGGACTCTTAATCCGCAGGTTCGGGGTTCAAGTCCCCGGCGACCCACGCGACATTTTAGCGGATGTGGCGGAACTGGTAGACGCGCTGGATTTAGGATCCAGTGAGCTTTGCTCGTGGAGGTTCGAGTCCTCTCATCCGCACAGATTTTTAAGTTGAATTAAGCTTCAACCACAAGTTCGGTAGAACTAGCTGTGGCATATACTTTTCCATCTTTGTCAGCAAGTGACCCCTTAACAAAAATAACTTTTCTACCTACTTTTTCGATAATCGCCGAAGCAGTTACTTCACCGGTTTTTATAGTCATTGGTCTTAAATAATTTACTCTGATATCCGTTGTCATTGTTAGAAATCCTTTATCAACCTGACAGTTTGCTGAAATACTATTGCAAGAATCTAATAAAGTAGCAGCTAGCCCTCCGTGTACTGTGCCTAGAGGGTTGTAATGAAATTCTTGAGGTGTAATAGTAAAGGTTACTTGCCCTTTATCATCAATATCTATCTCAGAAAAACCCATTAACGCACCTATTGGAACATTTTCCATAGGTAGGTCTCTAAAAAATTCCATTCTTTGGAAACGGTCGAGACTTATTAATTTTTGAACAGCATCTTGGGGTAAATTCCAGCTAAATGTTCTTTCACTCATCGTCGGAATCTATCGCTCTCGATTGTAGCTCAGAGACTATGTCAGCATTAGCCAATGTAGTAACATCGCCTAGTTTTCTCTCCTCTGAAATATCTTTGAGAAGCCTACGCATAATTTTACCACTTCGAGTTTTTGGTAAGTCTGCGGTTATCACGATACTTTTTGGTTTAGCTATCGGTCCAATTTTATCACTTACATGTTGCCTTAATTCCGAGATTAAATTTTCATCACCTTGATCAGTTCCTATTAAAGAAACAAATGCTGCAATCGCTTCGCCTGATATCTCATCAGATCTTCCAATTACAGCAGCCTCAGCTACTGCTTCATGTGAGACTAAAGCACTCTCAACCTCAGCTGTTGAAATTCTATGTCCTGAAATATTCATAACGTCGTCTACTCTGCCTAAAAGCCATACATAGCCTTCATCATCATATTTTGCTCCATCGCCAGCAAAATATAGACCTTCATGTTGCGACCAATAAGTATCAATATATCTCTGATCATCCCCATACACTGTTCTTAACATTGATGGCCATGGTGATTTAATAGCCAAATAACCACCTTCTCCTTTACCAACTTCATTTCCTTTTTCATCTATGATGGCAGACTCTATTCCTGGAAGAGGTCCACATGCAGACCCAGGCTTAGTATCGGTTATTCCTGGTAATGGTGAAATCATAATGGAACCAGTCTCCGTTTGCCACCAGGTATCAACAATAGCGCATTGCTCGTTACCTATATTTTCGTGATACCACATCCATGCCTCAGGATTAATTGGCTCACCAACTGTACCTAAAAGTCTCAGTGATGATAGGTCATGAGCTTGTGGATGTTCTACTCCCCATTTCATAAATGCCCTAATAGCGGTTGGTGCTGTGTAGAAAATATTTACCTTATACTTTTCAATTATATTCCATAATCTTTTCTCATCTGGAGCATTAGGAGCTCCCTCGTACATCACACTTGTAGTTTTGTTTGCAAGGGGTCCATAAACAATATAACTATGGCCTGTAACCCAACCACAATCAGCAGCACACCAATAAATATCGTCATCTTTAATGTCAAAAACTTCATGGTGAGTCGTTGTAACTCCAGTTAGATATCCTGCCTGGGTGTGAACTATTCCTTTCGGTTTCGCTGTAGTGCCGGATGTGTAAAGAATGTAAAGCATATCTTCAGCATTCATTACTTCAGGTTCGCATTCTGATGATTCATTTTTTGTAATGTCTTCGTACCAGTGATCTCTACCTTCAACCATTGAGATTTCTTGATTGGTTCTTTTAACTACAATTACATTTTCTATGTATTCAGTCAGTAAAAGAGATCCGTCAACATTTTCTTTTAGAGGTACAATATCTCCCCTTCTCCAGGCACCATCAGCAGTAATGACTAATTTAGCTTGTGCATCGTTAATTCTATCAGCTAAAGCTTCTGACGAAAAGCCTCCGAAAACAACTGAATGGACTGCTCCTATTCTTGCACAAGCTAGCATTGCTACAACTATTTCAGGAGTCATGCCTAGATAGATTGCTACCCTATCACCCTTTCCAACATTTAATTTTTTGAGTGCGTTTGATAGTCTGCAAACTCTTTCATAAAGATCTTGATAAGTAATTTCCTGAGTATCTCCAGGCTCCCCCTCCCAGTAAAATGCTACTCTGTCAGCATCAGTTTCAAGATGTCTGTCCAAACAGTTATATGAAAGGTTCAGCTCTCCATCTTTGAACCATTTGTAAAAAGGTGCATTTGAATCATCTAAAACTTCTGTCGGTTCTTTGTACCACGTAATACGCTCAAGGGCTTGTTTCTTCCAAAACTCTATACGGTCTTCATTTGCTTCTGTAAACCAATCACTTGTAGCATTTGCATTGTTAACAAGATTTTCAGAGGGGCTAAATTTTCTATTTTCTTCTAATAGGTTTTCTATTTTTTCATTCATAGGAATACTCCTTTTTTATAAGTATAAATAAAAAAATTAGAAAATATCTAATTAGCTTGTCATAAAATAATAATTAAATCCATCACAAAGTGCATTCCATGAGGCATTGATAATATTTTCATGGACACCTATAGTGCTCCAGTTTTTAGTTGTATCTGTAAATTCAATTAAGACCCTCGTTTTTGCTTCGGTACCATCAGAAGAATCAATAATTCTTACTTTATAATCAACAAGTTTGATGGTTGTAACATTTGGGTAATCAGCCTCTAATGCTGCTACAAGAGCCTTACTTAGAGCGTCTACAGGGCCGACTCCCTCACCAGTTGTGACATATCTATTTTCATTGACAATTAATTTTGTTACAGCTTCTGAAATAACATTTTCCGAATTGCGCCTTTCTGAAAATACACGAAAACTCTCAAAACTAAAAAACCCTGGAACTACATTTTTTACTTTATTCATAAGTAAAAATAAAGATGCATCTGCGGCCTCAAATTGATATCCAGCATGTTCTAAATTCTGTACATGATTAATTAATTCTTTCGCATCATCATTTGAAAACTCTAAACCAAACTCATTTGCTTTAGTAATTACACTTGCCCTACCAGCTAGCTCTGAGACCGTAGTTCTTGTATAGTTGCCTACAGCAGAAGAGTCAATGTGTTCGTATAGTGAACTATCTTTAGCCATACCGGAAGCATGCAATCCAGCTTTGTGAGTGAAAGCAGCTGAACCAACATATGGCTGTCTAGAATCAATGGTAACATTGACTAGTTCAGCAATGTGATTTGCTATAGGTGTTAGCTTTTTTAAAGATTCTAAATTTATTGTTTCATGATCCATTTTTAAAGATAAGTTTGGTACAAGAGTACAAAGATCCGCATTTCCAGTTCTCTCTCCATAGCCATTCATGGTCCCTTGAACATGGTTGACTCCCAAATTGACTGCTGCCATGGAATTTGTAACTGCACATCCATTATCATTTTGAAAATGTACACCAAACTTTTGGCCTTCATACCTTGGCAATATTTCGGTTAATATTGCAGTGACTTCTGACGGTAACGTTCCTCCATTTGTGTCGCAAAATATGAAGCAATCTACGCCAGCAGCAATAACTGCATCCATTATTTCAAGACTTGTTTTGGAGTCTTCTTTATATCCATCAAAAAAATGTTCAGCATCAAAAAAAACTTTTTTACCTTTTGAGCCAAGATGTTCAATTGTGTCAACAGCCATTTCTATAGCACTTTTAACATCAGTTTGAATTGCTTTTGTAATATGTAAATTTGATGATTTTCCTACAATACAGACATATTCTGTTCCAGAGTCAATGAGTGCCTGGACTTGTGGATCCTCATCAACTTTTGAATTTAGTTTTCTTGTAGATCCAAAACTTACTAGTTTTGCATTTTTAAGTTTAAGTTCAGTTTTCGCCCTATCAAAAAATTCTTCTTCTTTGGGTGAAGCACCCGGCCAGCCACCCTCTATAAAGTCTACACCTAGTTCATCAAGCAATTCTGCAATAGCAAGCTTGTCCTTCACAGAAGGTGATATCCCTTCCTGCTGAAAGCCATCTCTCAAAGTTGTATCAAATATATCTATTTTCATATCTAAAAAAAAACCCCTGCCATGCAAGGGTAACAACGATACGTTCGTTGTCCTTAATTAATAATTATGATATTCATCATGTATCAATATTACTTATTTCTATTCCGTTGTCTAGCAATTATATAGCCAAGTAGTAAGAGGGAAAATAATAAACCAACAACATAAACTTGTGTCAACTCTTGTGTATTTGATGACATCAGGAAGGTTTGCTCAAGTAAACCTGAATGTTGAAATATTATTTTATTATCTACAATATTTTCAATGTTTGGTTCTGTTACTCTTCCCGGAAGCTGAATGCTTAAGCTACCAGAATAAATATTTTCTATTCCTTCTATCTCTTCATCTGCACCATTAAGTATTTTTGCAAAAGAACCTGAGATACTTCTTTTATTTCCATCAGACGATATTGAAATATTAGATAAAGGGAGTAGTAGCAGTTCAGTATTCTCATTTTCACGTAGGATTTCTAATTGATTCTCGAACTCTTCAATATTTTGAAAATTATTTCTGATTAAGATACCCAATTTTTCATTATCCTCATAAATAGTTGAGCCAAAACCATCTGGCATAGCTGTAAGTATGGCATTTAAACCACCAATAGAAGTTTGGCCTGTCTCTACTGCATATAGCTGTGCTTCTTGGTCAAGAAGAATAGCTATTCTGTAATCTCCAGAATTATCATCATTAAGTTCTATTTCCATCGTCCAAGTTGCTTCACATGCTGAGAAGAATAAAAATAAAAATACTATGAGAAGATTCTTAGATTTTTTCATTTAGAATTCCAATCATTTTATTTGTAGCAATCTTGCGGTGACTAATACTATTTTTCTCCTCTGAAGATAATTCAGCAAGAGTTTTACCCTTATTTTCAAATATAGAATCATATCCAAATCCATTTGTACCTCTAGGTTTTTTAGTAATCAGACCTTCAAGGATTCCGTCTGTAGAAATTTCTGTTACGCCATCATAGAAATATAAGACTGTTTGAAAGTATGCACTTCTATCCTCTTCTTCGATGAGGTTTGCCAACAGCTTGTCAATATTTTGAAGATCGGTTGCATTCTCTCCTGCGTACCTTTTTGAATGAAGGCCAGGCATCCCATCAAGTGAATTTACAAATAAACCAGAATCGTCAGAAATTACAGGAACCTGATAATGATCATAAATTTCATGTGCTTTTTTTTGAGCATTTTCTAAAATTGTATTTTTATCCTCCACAACATCTAATAAATCTTCTTTGTAGATAGCTTGATGGAAGTTACCAGTATCTTTTAATATTCTAGAAATTTCCCTATGCTTATTTATATTTTTAGTTGCAAGAAGTATATTCATTAGTTTTTTTGAAGAGTTATTATTTTTTCTATTTCTGGTTTCGTTATTTCAAATAACTTATCAAGATCTTCTTTGGAAAATGGTTTCTTTTCAGCAGTTCCTTGGATTTCTAGAATTTCAAAATTATCATTTAATACTATATTTAAATCTACTTGCGCGTTCGAATCATTTTTATAATCAAGATCAACTATGTACTCACCTTCAACAATTCCCACGGATAAAGCTGCAACATGGTTCATCAAAGGATTTTGATTCATTTTTCCATTTTCAACTAATTTATTAAATGACTCGTTTAATGCTATCCATGAACCGTTAATTGAAGCTGTTCTTGTCCCACCATCTGCTTCTAAGACATCACAATCCACTGTTACTGAATAACCATTTAATAATTTCAAATTACAAACTGCTCTTAATGACCTTCCAATCAATCTAGAGATTTCTTTAGATCTTCCACCTTCATAAGATTTTCTAGGAACCCTGCTGCCCGATGAACCAGGGAGCATACTGTACTCAGCAGTTACCCATCCAGAATCTCCATTCTCAAGCCATCTTGGTAACCTGTCCGAAATTGATACAGTTATCAAAACTTTTGTATTTCCAGACTCGTAAAGTACAGATGTATTTTTAGAATTTATAAAATCTTTTGTTATTTTTATTTCCCTCATATTACGGTGAAAGCCTTTCTATTTTCCATTTATTATCTAATAAAGAATAAGAGAACCTATCGTGGGTCCTGTTATCTCTTCCTTGCCAAAATTCCCAGTAAACTATTTTTATACTAAACCCACCCCAGTTATCTGGTCTTTTGATTTCTTTATTTTTATATTTGATTTCTAATTCAGCTATCTTTTCTTCAATCTCATCTCTCCCCTGTATTTTTTGGCTTTGATTTGAAACAATAGCACTCAGCTGACCACCTCTAGGCCTTGAATTGAAGTAATCATCAGATACTTCTGGTGAAGCTTTTTTACAAACGCCTTCAAACCTAATTTGTCTATGAATCTCCGGCCAATAAAATACGCCAGAAATATTGGGATTATTAAAGATTTCTTTCGCTTTAGGGCTCTCGTAATGGCTATGAAAGATTATTTCCTCCTCTACGAGATCTTTGAATAAAACATATCTAGATCGTGGCTTATTCTCATCTGTTACTGTAGAAATTGCCATTGCATTCGGCTCATTTGCTTCAATTTTTATAGCTTCATCTAACCATTTTTTAAACTGATTAATCGGATTTTCGGAAAGTTCATTCACATCAAGCTCTTTATTTCCATATTCTTTTCTGAGAGACGCTAAAGTACTTGAAATTTTTTCCATTAACTAGATTTTATATAATTTAAGGCCGATCCAGCTTTGAACCATGTTATCTGTTCGTCGGACAGGGAGTGATTGGTTGCAATAGCTAAAATTTTGCCATCAGATTTTTCAATATTTACAATCACCTGCTTTTCAGGCTCTATGTTGGAAGGATTTTCAATTGTTAACTTGTCATCCTGTTCAATTAATTCATAATCATCTTTATTGTCGAATGTTAAAGGTAGTATTCCCTGTTTTTTTAAATTTGCTTCATGAATTCTTGCAAAGCTTTTTACAAGGACTACTTTGCAACCTCGAAACCTAGGTTCCATAGCTGCATGTTCTCGAGAAGAACCTTCACCATAGTTTTCATCTCCAATTGCTATCCAGTTGACAGCGTTTTCATGATAACTTTTTGCCAAATCTGGTAGCGACATAATTTCATTGGTTAATAGATTATTTCCCATTCCTGAATCTGTTGTATAGGAATTATTGACACCAATGAATAAATTTTGAGATATATTTTCTAGGTGGCCTCTAAACTGCAGCCATTTACCAGCTGGCGAGATATGATCTGTTGTACATTTTCCATTTGCTTTCATCAACACGGTTAAAGAGTCATAGTTATTTTTATTAAATTTTTCAAACGGCTTTAATACTTGCAACCTAGATGAGTTGGGATCAATAATTACTTCAATACCCTCAGTAGATTCCGAAGGTTGAATAAATCCCTCAAGAGTTTGTTCAAACCCCTCTGAAGGAAGTTCATCTGCAACAGGAGGGGTTAATTTTACCTCTTCCCCATTCTCGTTGATAAGAGTTTCAGATAAAAAGTCAAAATCAAGAGAACCTCCTAAGGCAAGTCCAATAACACTTTCAGGTGATCCAATGAAAGATAAAGTTTCTGCATTGCCATCATTGCGAGCTGGAAAGTTCCTATTGTAAGAAGATACAATTGAGTTGCTCTCTCCTTCTTTGATATCATCCCTTTTCCACTGCCCGATACAAGGTCCACAAGCATTTGCAAGTACTGTCGCACCAATTGCTTCCAAATCTTTTAAATAACCATCTCTTTCAATTGTTGCTCTAGTTTGTTCTGATCCAGGAGTGACCATCAAAGGAACTTTTGATTTAAGTCCTTTTTTTGCAGCTTCGCGTGCAATAAATGCTGCTCTACCAATATCTTCATAAGATGAATTTGTACACGAACCGATTAATGCACTGGATATAGCGATTGGATATTCATTCTTGAGTGCATCCTCTTTTAACTTTGAGACCGGTCTTGCTAAATCTGGTGTGTGAGGACCTACTATATGTGGCTCTAATAAATCAAGATTAATCTCTATAACTTGATCAAAATATTTTTCTGGAGACTCCAATACTTCCTCATCAGCAGTAAGAATATCCATATTCTCTGCAGCTAAGTTAGCTAAATCTTCTCTATCTGTAGCGATTAAGTAGTCTTTACCTTTTTCATCAAAAGGGAATACTGAACATGTTGCTCCAATCTCAGCTCCCATGTTTGTAATTGTTGCTTTACCAGTAGTGGATATAGTTTTTGTTCCTTCTCCAAAATATTCGACAATTGCATTTGTCCCACCTTTTACAGTTAATATTTCGGCAACTTTTAAAATTATGTCTTTTGGAGCGGTCCATCCACTTATTGAGCCTGTAAGTTTTATACCAATTAACTTTGGTATTTTTGTATTAAAGGGCATGCCCGCCATAACATCAACAGCATCAGCTCCACCGACACCTATAGCTATCATTCCTATTCCACCTGCATTTGGAGTGTGACTGTCAGTACCAATCATCATTCCACCTGGAAAGGCATATTGCTCCAAGACAACTTGGTGAATAATTCCAGCTCCTGGTCCCCAGAAACCGATGCCATATTTTTCAGATGATGACCTCAAAAAATCAAAAACTTCTTTATGGGTTTTATTGGCCACCTGTAGGTCATTATTAGCACCTTCATAGGCTTGGATTAGGTGGTCGCAATGCACTGTTGTAGGAACAGCTGTTTTAGGTAGCTCCGCTTGCATAAATTGAAGAATAGCCATTTGTGCTGTCGCATCTTGCATAGCTACCCTGTCAGGAAGGAAATCTCCAAAATCTTCGCCTTTGTTTAAAGAAATAGTTGTGACGTCCTTAGCGTGACCAAAGAGTAACTTCTCAGCGAGAGTAAGTGGAGCACTTTTTCTCTCTCTAAGAATTTCAATGTTATTTATTATTTTCTTATAAGCATTTGAAACTAGTTCAACTTGGGTTCTAGATAAATCCATATTGATGATTATATTATTGATTTCATCTAAAGATGGGGTTATCTAAATTCAAGACAAGTTTTTTGAAAATCACAAAAATTACACCAATCACCTTCTGAAAATCCAGGTTGTAAGGCATCACTCGGGTCCCATTGGCCTATAGTTTTAGCAATTGAATCAAACTTTTTCTTTAAAGCTTCAATCTGGTCGTCTGTAAATCTCCTTTCAACAATTTTTTCTTCTTTATCACTTACATAAATATGAAGGACAACTACTTCTTTTTCCTTTGTTTGAATAAATGCACCTAATGCATAGAGCTCTGCTTCAGCTGAATGTTGAGGAAGCTGTGCCCCAGTTTTTAGTTCTACAACTAGAGGAGCTCCATCCAGTCTGCCAACTAGATCAGCAGAACCCATAAATGTTGCAGCAATTTTACCCTCATAGACTTTATGACTTTTATTTTGAACTATTGCATCCGTTATTGCAGTAAAACCAAGAACTCTTTCTCTTGCTGTTATTTCAAGATTATTGAAATCCTTAATTTGATTTAAGAGTTGTTCATATTTCTTAATTACTTCTATTGCAACTTCTCCATCTTCTTCTTTAAGCAAATTTTTCAATCTTTCTATTTCTCCTGATTTTTGATAATCTTTAGTGTTTAAAAGCATCATTCCAGAGAATTTATGAAAACTAATTCCAACTTTCATTGGGAATGGATCGGACTCTTTTTCTTCTTTTGGAATGCCGTATTGTGTTTTCCATGCGAACTGTCTCTCACAATTATCTTTATTTAATAAGTTAGTTTTAGAAATAACAATTCCTCTATAACTTTTCTTAGTTCCCTCTCCATTGATACTGGGATATTCTCCGCATGAAGATGATCTCTCGCAAAGGGTACAATGATTCCCTGGTATAAGCTTTATGTTTTCATTGATAAAACCTTCAAGCAACAAAAAATTATCATCTATTACCTCATCGGCATTTTCTATACTGCTAATTTCAAGTAAATCGTTGTTGTAAAGATCTGCAACATAAAAGGTTTCATTTTCTAAACGTGTTTTTAAAATTATTGCTTTGTCTAAATCACTAACACCCTTCTTACCAGTTTTTAACTTTACATACTCTGTAGAGACTTCATCTTCAAATTCAAATTGTGTGTGAGCATTGATAAAAACTTCCTCATCATTTATAAATTTAGAAATACTACTGCTGGGAAAATCTGCATTCAGGTCTGCAGTATTTTTATGATATATATTTCTAAACTGCGAAAATAATTCTGAAGAAATTTTTTGCTGTAACTTGTCAAAATATTTGAAGTTGTTTTCTTCTGCTTGATTGATTGCAACTTCATCTGGAGCCTGATTTACTAACCAGTCTATAATCGCATCATTAATACTTTTCCACCTTTGTAAGTTGGAATTTGGAGTATATGTTGTGTTAAATTTCTTATATTCGGATCCAGGACATTGTGCTATTTTATTAACTTTTGTAGTAGAAAAACTTAATGGCTTTTCGCTCATATATTAAAGATACTAAAAGGCATCTAAACTTTGAGTAATTAAAAAATATATTTTAAACATTTTTAAACAACAAAAACACTTACAATACCTTTACAAAGTGAAGTAGATGTTTACTAAACTTTGAGGAAAAGAGGATTCGTTAGATTTATAAAGATCTGACAAAAGAATTCTCTTTTCTGTTTCAAGTGAAAAATTTAAAAAGACCATGATTATCTAGACTTCTATCTTTAATAATTACTAAAATTACAGGGTGAATAGAAGAATAAGTAAAAGTTTTAAAACAATTTTTAAAAGTTTATATCCAAACTTTAGTGAAAGTGAGATAGAAAACTCCGAAGAATATTTTTTCTTTATATTAAGTAATTATCCTGATAAGTCTGAAATCATACAGTTAAAAGCTTTATTTTTTATATTTTCTTTCAAAGTAAGAACATTACTAATAAGAGATCAAAATATAGCTAATTTAATAAATAAATTACAAAGTTCTAATGTAGAAACTCTAAGAAAACTTGGTTTTAGCATTACTGCACTTTTTGGCTTGAGCACTGCTCGTTCACTCAGTGGAGAAGGTTCTGTATATAAATATCTAGATTATCCAGTTTATAAAAATTCAAAGATAAAAAAAAGAGAAAACTCTATTCCAAAAAATCTTGAGGTTGCAGTAATTGGCAGTGGTGCAGGTGGAGGCATTGCAGCTAATTTATTAAATCAAAAATATGAAGTAGGTATATTTGATAAAGGCCATTTCCCAAATGGTGAAACAAATAATGAAACTTTTGGGTATCACAACTTCTATGAAACAAATGCAATTCAACAAACTCGAGGATACAAAGTTCAGCTTTTAGCCGGAATGGGTATTGGTGGAGGTACGAGTATTAACTGGACTACATCTCTTAGGACTCCTGACAATATCTTAAGTGAATGGGATGCTCTTACCCAACAGAATAATTACTTTAATTCGGATTCATTTAATAAAAGCCTGGACTATATATGCCAAAACCTAAATGTCGATGAGACAAATAATAAAATTCCTCAAAAAGAAATCAAATTGGCGCAGGGTCTAGAGCTTAATAAAACCAGTTACAAAATAATTCCCAGAAATACTAAAAATAATGATTGTCTTGAATCTGGATTTAGTACGTTTGGACATTCTGATGACACTATAAATTCATCCTATAAATCTTGGTTTTCAAAAGATAAATTTAATGAAGATAATATATACAGTAACACCCAGGTAAAAAGCCTCGCCATATCAAATGGCAAAGCAACTCATATTAATGTTGAGCACAATGGGCAATCTTACTCAGTAGCAGTTGAAAAAGTAATACTAGCTTCAGGTTCTTTAAATACCCCAAAAATATTACTGAATAGTGGTTATAAAAATAAACATCTAGGTCAACATTTAAAGCTACACCCTGTTTCTGGAGTTGCTGGAAAGTTTTCTGAGTTACAAAATCCATGGGCAGGGAGCATGCAGGGTATTTATTCAGATGATAATTTATTTAGGAAAGATAACTATGGATACCTCCTTGAGGGTTTGCCAATGCATCCAAGTCTTTTCTTTCCTTTCTTTCCAAACAATCAAGATAATTTTGCAGACTTTATCTCAAGTTATAATTATTGGTCAGGCTCAATTGTATTAACCTCTGATACAAGTTCTGGGTCAATTATTAACAAAAACCCTCAACATTTATGGAAATACAACTTAAATAATTTTGATCATGGAAATTTATTACATGGAATAGAAAACCTAGTTAAAGCAAACTTTTTAGCTGGTGCGGAAGAGATAATGGTTGCAACATCTCCAACTATGCATTGGAAAAGAGAATCAAATGAAGATATTGAAAGCTTTATAGGCAAAGTTAGGAAAGTTAGAAATGAGCCATTTCGAATACTCCTAGGTTCAGCTCATCAAATGGGAACAGCAAGAATACATCCAAATCCCTCTGAAGGTGTTGTTGACTTAAATGGAAAAGTACATGGACTCGAAAATGTTTATATAACTGACTCCTCAACGTTTCCAAGATGTTCTGGAGTCAATCCTATGATTACCATCCAAGCAATGAGTCATTTCTTAGCAAGTAAAATTTGAGTTAAGGATAATTCTTTTCGGGTGCAAAATGTTTAAATGCATTTTCACCTAAATCAATAAAAAGAGCTCTCGACTCTACATGAATGTTATCTTTAGTTCTGATGACCGATTCTGTTGATATTTTTTTTCCATCGATATCTTTCACCCATGCAAATAATTCATATTCTTGCTCAACTGGGACTGGGGTAATAAAGTTTACTTCTAAATTTGCTGTTACACACATTCTATTGTGAAGGACTGTTGCGTATCCCATTAAATCATCAAGTGCAGCCGATAAAATTCCACCGTGTACTAAACCAGGTCCACCCGCAAAACGATCTTCAAAAATGTAGTTAGCATATACAAAATTATTTTTTACGATAGGCTTCATTCTCATACTTTGTGGATTTTTACTGCCACTTACAAATGAAGAGTCAGGATAAATATCTTGAAGTAGCATACCTTCTTCCCAAACTGTTTTACTGGGAAGAGGTAAAGATTTTCCTGTGATATATTTATATTCCATAGGAATAACTTACTATGTTAGTAATTTTTTCTTTAGATTTTATTAACAACCTAATTTATGGATTAAGTATTTTATTAAGCACTAACCAGCTTCTTGGAGGTACTCCTCCTGCTGATTATTATTTTCATTTGTAAAACTAGAACCAACTAGTGAATTCTGAAGTAAAGTAGTTCTCCTAACTTGAAAAGAAGTGTAAGCGTATAGACCAAAAAGAAGATCGAGAAATAGATGCAAAACAAATAATGAGACTGATAGGGTTTGTATTGAAACAAAAAATGTGGAAACTGCAAGAAGTCCTATTGATAGAAAACCTTTGCGCTGTTTATTAACCATATAATCATATTCTGGTGATAGTGAAAAAATAGGTTTTTTGGAGTCTTTTAGTTCAGGCACTAAAACTGCCATCGATAACGATAATAATAAACTAATTAACACAAATGTTGAACTCATTGCCCTGCCTCAACTTTCTGATTTCATACTACAGAAAAAAATATTTTTATTCATCGCTTTAGAATTTATTTTCATTTCCTTTCAGTAGTCTTTCTATGTTTGATCGATGTTGAAAAATGATAATTAAAATCATTAGAACTGTACCTATTTGAACTGATGTATTATTTGTATCTGTAATAACGAAATATCCGGAAATAATAATTGTGAACAAGCTTGCAAGTGCTGAAATTCGAAAAAATTTTGCGATCACTACAAAACTTGACAAGAGAATTAAAAAAATTATAAATTTAAAACTCTCGGTATATTTTGTTGATGGAAAAAGTATCAGATATCCTAAATATGAGCCTAAAAATGTTGCCACTCCCTTTCCACCCCTAAACTTGTGGTATATCGGAAAGCAGTGCCCCAGAACACTGGCTAATCCAAACATGAATGGATTTACAGATTCAACAAAGAAAATACCTAAGGCTATGCTAATTATTCCTTTTAACATGTCTCCAGCCAAAACACCTGCTGCATATTTTTTACCGAGAACTCTGAGTGCATTTGATGATCCAGGATTGCCGCTACCTTCATTTTTAATGTCTATGCCCTTATATTTACTGATTATTATTGCAAAATTTACTGATCCTAAAAGGTAACTTATAGACAAAACTATATAAATCATATATTAATTGTACTTAATAATTTGAAGAGTGTTTTAAAGAAAGTAAACGATAAAATAAATAAAGAAAATGATATTTAAAAAAAATTATGTTTCAAAATAACTGTAAATCTAAAGTTAGATATGAAACAGAAATCGAAGCACGAAGAAATAGAGGTTGGCTCGAAACTGAAAATAAGCAAAAATATAGTGTTTATAGATGTTCAAGCTGCAGTGGCTGGCATTTAGCTAGTATTAAATAAGACATGTACGAATATATTGCAGGATTATTACAAGGAGTTACAGAATTTCTACCTGTCTCTTCAAGTGGTCATCTAGTGATTCTTTCATCGTTAAACGAATCACTAAACCTAGACACTTACGACATAGCTTTTTTACATGTTGGAACTCTTTTGTCAATCATTATCTACTACAGAGAAAGAATTCTTGATATATTTTCTGATAAAGAAAGTTTCACAACTTCTTTAAAAGTAATTTCCGTAGCTTTAATACCTGCAGTAGCCGTTGGGCTTTTCTCACCGTTGCAGGATATTATTGATTCGAATAAGAACATTCTTCAAATTACAGGTGCAGCTTATCTAATATTTTCAATTATTTTATTATTTTCAAACAAAATAAAAAATGATAGTGATATAAATTTTCATGAAATCTCATTGAGTCAGTCTTTTATTGTTGGCCTAGCTCAAGCATTTGCCCTTATCCCTGGCGTATCGAGATCGGGAATAACTTTATTAACTGGGATGTATCTAGGAATAAAAAAAACTGAAGCAATATACTTTTCGCTACTACTAGGAATTCCAACAATTTTTGGGGCCTGGCTTCTTACTTTTGCAGAGTCATCTTTTAATCTTAATTCAGCGATGTTAGGGCCAACTATTGTTGCATTTATTTCTGGACTTTTTGCTATTAAGATTCTTGTAAATATTACTGTTAACGCAAAGCTGCAATATTTTGGATTGTATTGCTTTTTATTATCAGTATTTTGTTTTATTAATTAATTTTTAAATTAATAGGCTTTTTCTTGGGAGCAATATTATCAATTTTGTCAGAAAATTCTAAAATATCTTTAAAAATTTTATGTGAAGTAATATCTTGTAATCTACCCATCTCACAGTAACTAGCGATTAATTTATCAAGTGGAATCTGCCCTACTAAAGGTACGTCTAATTTTTCAGATAGAGTTGCTCCTCCCCCCTCACCGAATGGATGAATAATTGAATCCTCAATTTTCATATAAGACATGTTTTCAATTACCCCAATAATGCTGGAGTTAACTTTTTTTGACATTATCCCAGCTCTCTCTGCGACCAGCGTTGCATTTGATTGTGGTGTTGTGACTATAATCGTCTCAAAAAAAGTAAGCAGCTGTGAAAGTGAAATGGAGACATCACCAGTTCCTGGAGGCATGTCTATTAATAAAATATCAATATCTTCCCAAATTACTTCAAAAAGAAATTGCTCTATTGCCTTATGTAGCATTGGCCCTCGCCAAATTACAGCCTCATCTTGCTTTACAAAATACTCCATAGACATAACATTTAAATCATTTATTTTTGAAGGAAATATTCTGTTACTAAATGGAATTGGTGGAAACTTTGCACCTAGGATTTTAGGTATTGAATACCCCCAGATGTCTGCGTCAACTATTCCTACCTTCTTACCTTTTTCTGCGTACGCTAGAGCAAGTAGTGAGGTAACTGTAGACTTTCCAACTCCACCTTTTCCCGATGAAATACCAATAACACGTTTTCCATCATTAAAAGCATCTTTAACTTGATCCGGTGTTTTATCAGCTCCAATTTTTTTTAACACCTTGGTCATTTCCTCATCAGTAGGTTTTCTAAATTCAAGTTTGATCAAGTTATCAATAGATAGAGCTGATTCATTTAATGCGGAGCGAACCCATTCAATATCTGTAAAATCAAGAACCTCGTATGTCTTATCATCAATCTTTTCTAGACAATTAAGTTCCATTAAACTTTTGTTAAATCCGGGATAAACTATATCTTCAATACTCATACACATATATTATGTTCATTAGTGATTAAATTAAACATATGTTGAAAAGAAATTTCATATTATCAATATTGGTTCTGATTATTTCAGTCACATTTTTGACTTACAATCCTCCTGCTGAGGTAGAAATTTCTGAGAATAACAATGAATCTGTTGAGTTGTCCTCAATCAGAAATATTACTTCTGTTCACGAGAACTTAAGTGGTGAGAGTTTCATAATTGTTAACCTTTGGGCAAGTTGGTGCATACCTTGTATTGAAGAAGTGGACGAACTTAAAAAAATTTCAAATGACAGTAGATTTTATGTAATTGGTCTTTTAGTTGATGACTCTATGGAGAATGGTAAAGAATTTATTAAAGAATATGACATAGAGTATGAAAATCAACTTAATCAAGATGATGTGGAAGTTATTCTCACTGAATTTAAGTGGAGTGGTATTCCAACCTCAGTAGTGCTAGATCTTGATTATGTGATAATAAAAACTTTTAATGGACCTATTACATACGCCATGATTAACGATATTTCAAAGTAAGTGTTATTCAAGACAGGTTTATAATTAAATATGGATCAAATACTTTTTTGGAGAATTTTTTTACTAGGTGGCATACTTACTTTTCTTGGTGTTATGGGGATTTTTACTCTTAAGCTGCTTGCTGCATCAACAGGAAGAAAAAGAATACTTGATTTCTTTATAAGATAATCTTATTGGTAGCGGGGGTAGGATTTGAACCTACGACCTCTGGGTTATGAGCCCAGCGAGCTACCAGACTGCTCCACCCCGCGCTGAATAATCAATAGTAATTAGAATAAGTTTAAACTCAAGTTTTATTTGTTTAATTCTTCAATTGCTAAGGCAACATACTCTTCTGCCAACTCTATAAGTTCTTGGTATCTACCTAAGTTACCTGAAATGAGTTCGTCTTGAGCTTGATTAAACGCAACGTTTGCTTTTTCGAGAAGCTGGATAGCGCCAAGTCCATCGTCATTGTCAGAAATGTTACCCTCACCAAAGCTTGAACCTTCGAAAATACCTTGAAGTGCCTCACCAAGAGACTCCTCCATTATTATTTTGTCTTGGAAAATAACTACAACAAACTTAAATTCAGGAAGTGGATTTTGTTCACCTTGCAGGTAAATTGGTTGATAATACAACACAGATTGATTAATCGGGACTACAAAAAGGTTACCTCTAATAACACTTGATCCCTGCTGGTCAAGTAAGGTAAATATCTGAGAAATGTCTGGATCCTGGTTTATTCTAGTTGAAACCTGTGAGGGGCCATCAACAAATTCACCTTTTGGTAGCCTGTAGTCAATTAACTGACCATAATTTTCAGGATCAGCATCTGCAACTAAAAAGGATTGCATATTAGGTCTATTTTCAGGATTAAATGGCTGAAAGATTAAATAGCTGAGGTCATCTTCTTCTGGAAGTGTCATTAGTAGATAATAAGGAAGCATTGGTTTGTAGCCAAGTTCTGTAAATTCACCACGTAGAGTTGCCACTCTTGGGGTTGTAGAGGAATCTGTAGGAATTTCCCATGGGTCTTCATCAGCATAAAAAACTCGAGGATCTGTCATGTGATAATCTTTGTACATATCTGATTGAATTGTAAATAAATCTTCTGGGTATCTTATGTGATCTAAAAGGCTAGATGACATTTCTGATTTATCAGTAAACAATGACGGAAAGATATTTGCATAAGATTGTATCAGTGGATCCGCTTCATCGAAAACATAAAATTTCATAGTTCCGTCGTAAGCATTAACAACTGCTTTTACAGAGTTTCTAATGTAGTTAAAGTTCATGGGTAATCCAGATCTTTCATTAATTCTTCTAGTATCCGCCGGCTGGGCATATGGATATTTGTCACTCACTGTATACATATCAATAATCCAAAAGAGGTCACCCTCAATTAGTGCAAGGTACGGATCATTGTCAGTATATAAAAATGGTGCTGCCTTTTTTACTCTACTTGTAACATTTCTCTCCATAATAATTTTGGAGTCATCACTCAACTGATTTGAAATCATTAGATTTAGCTCGCTATATCTAAGTGAGAAACCAAGTCTCTGAAAGAAAGAACCTATTCCAACTCCACCTTGACCAGAGTAATTTGTATATGCAACAGATTGGCCTTCAGTTGACAAAGGATAATCAACCTCTTCCTGGAGTGAGTTAACTACGACATATTCTTGAGACTCTGCTGATTCACCAAAATAAATTCTTGGCTGAGATACTTCAAGCTCAGGTGCTGTTGTGGTGGCTGGAACACCTTTTACATAGAAGTCTGGCTGCCCTTGGCTTGCAACATTGTTTGCTGGGCTGAAAACTACTCCATAGCCATGTGTGTATTGGAGTCTTTGGTTAACCCAACCTTGAGCAGGTAGGTTTGTTTGATCTAATTCTCTTGCTGAGACCATTACTTGTGTTAATTTACCATCTATTGTGTAGCGATCAACATCTACCTCATCCAAGGCATAGTATGCTCTTATTTCTTGTAACTGGCTATATGTTTCGGCCAACACAGTTGGATCCCATAATCTTATGTTATTCACAGTTTGTGCATTTTGAGTAATGTCTTCATTAGATAACGAAGGACTTGCTTCAAATGGTCTTTCTTCAATAGCATCTAGGCCGTAAGCTAGCCTTGTATAGTCAATATGTTCCTCAACATAAGGAAGCTCTTTGTTTAACTCATCTGGAAGTACTCTAAACCTCTGAATAGCACTTGGAACTACCCCTCCGACAACTATAGAAACAGCGAGCCAAAGTCCTAATGCGGTTGCTGGAAGTAACCAGCCCCTTCTTCTTATGTTAACTAATAACAGTCCTGCACCAAATAATGAAATTAAGACTAGTAACTGAAGTGCCGGGAGATGAGCAGTTACATCCGTGTAGCTTGCTCCAAAAACTTTACCCCTTGGTGAATAAAGTAGCTCCATGGCATCTAAGCGGTAAGCAACAGCTTTTAATATAGCAACAAATGCTAAAAGAACTGATAAATGTGCTTTCCCTCCACTACTTACCTCAGGAAGTTTTTGTGGACGAAGTTGCATAGCTCCTGTGGCAATGAAATAAAGAACAACCACTATTGAAGTTAAAGTTATTAATTGAAAACCCCATGAAACGAAAAGTCTGTAAAGAGGTAGACCAAAAATGTAATTTGATATGTCATTATTAAAAACTGGATCTGTGATATTAAAATTTTCCTGATTAATGAATAATAAAACTTGCTCCCAAAGAGTTGAAGACCCCGCACCCAAAAATAGAGATAAAGCAAGTGCGCCTGTAAGTCTAAATCTAGCAAACCTCTCGCTTACCCAACTCCTAAATCGAGCTAGAGGATCTTGCGTGTCGAAAGCTTCAAATATATCTATAACTGGGGTTGCACGTGTAGCCAATCTTAGGTTGATAAATATAAAAGCGAAAGCAATTGTCGTTGTTGCTCCAACAAGCCCTAGTCGGGTTAATAGTATCTTTACCCATACTTCATTGAGGTTTACTGAATCAAACCAAAGATAATTTGTAAAAAAAGTTGCAATCCCTCTTGCTACGGAAAATCCAATTATTCCTATAAAGACAAGAAAAGAAAGTCCTCGTCTCTCTGAACCTGCGTTGTTAACATTTCCTATGTTTACCATCTAAATATATTGTATTTATGTCCTGCGTTTAACGTGAACTATACTCAGAAATTACTTTTAATGCATTGTCAAAGGTTTCAACAGCCACAATTAAAGTTTCATTATCTTCGTAAGGTTTTGCATCTTGATAGTTAGCGGTAGGAACTAATATCAGGGTCGCTCCTGCTTTTTTGGCTGCTATTACTTTTTGTTTAACTCCACCGACTGGTCCAACTGAACCGTCGATCTCAATAGTTCCAGTACCGGCAATGACTGTGCTATTTGTTATATCAGCTTCCGTTAATTTATTATAAACATTTAGAGCCATCATTAAACCAGCAGAAGGGCCGCCAACACTTCCTGTATCAATATCTACATTTATCGGAAAGACAAACCTTTGATTTGGTGTCGATGCCAGGAAGCCGACCATTGGCTCATTCTTGTACTCAATATGTTCTATTAATTGTGTCTCAATTTGAACTTCTTTGTCATTTCGTTGAACACCAATATAAACGGTCTCTCCAATAGAAAAGGTTCTTAGTAAAGAAATAAATTGTGTTGATGAATTAATACTGTAAGTTATTTTATCCTCTCCACTAATAGAGGTTATCAAATCATCTTTTAAGAGTTTATCTTTTACTGGAGAGTCATCTAGTATCCCAACTACTAAAACACCGTCTCCCTCAGACTGTACATCGTAACCAAGAGAATTCAAAGCTACAGCAATCGCAACATTTTCGGACGTTCGCATATTTTGAAGACTTATTTCACTAAGCTCACTGGGTGTAACACCCTTTGGTAATATCACTTCTTTTGGGTATAAATCAACAGAATCACTTAAATAAGCCCAAGAATATAAAAAATAATTAGCAACATCTCTACGAACAGTTAGTTGGTAAAGATTTCCATCAGATTCATATTGCTCAGCAGCTTCGATATTTATATCCCACTCATATGGAGGACCAGGTGACATATAGTAATATTCTGTATCTACAAACAGGCCGAAATAAGATAGAGAAGAAGTTATTAATAAAATAACTAGGAGTCGCTTTTTCTCAAATGTAGATAATTTTTTCACAATAAAATTTTAGGTTATCTAAATAAATAAAGAGCCGACAAAAGTCGGCTCTTTAAATAACTAAGTTAATAAAAATTAACTACATGGACCAGATTCCCAGTCGTATCCACCGGCTGATGGACCAACATAGTTTCCTGCCAATAATTTAACTCCACTAGCAATTGTTCCATCTGGAACAGCAATGAAGCTCTCAGCATCTGCTCTGTTTTGTCCAAGTTCTCTTTGTGGCATCATGCCATCAGAGTCAACATAAACGCTACCAGCAGCTCTTCTGATACCTGCTCTTGTTAGATCTCCACCTTTGTTGGCAGCTTCAAGAACACCTTTTAAGTGATGTTGTGAAGCCCAACCAGCAACTAAGAATGTATTCGCTGAATCAATTCCCATTGCTGTAAATGTAGCTCTCATAGTTGCATGACCAGCTGTTTCAGCTTCATACGGAGCAACGAAGGCCATAAGGTACATTGAACCAGAAGTAAATAATGGTGCCAATGCAAAACCTTCTCTAACGAATGCATCATTGAAAGATGGTGCAGCCATCATAGATAGTGGTGTCAATCCTTGTTGGAAAGCTCCACCAGCTACTTGTGCCATATGAGTAGGCCCTATTGCTGGAAAGTATGCATCTACTGGTTTTGTAACCATTAGACCAACTGCTTGAGCAACGTCAAACTCTGGACTTGGAACAATGTATTCCCAAGCAACAGTAAGACCGTTTGCTTCTGCAGCAGCTTGTACACCCTTGGCATAATCGCCACCGTAGTCACCAGCGTATCCCATAATTCCAATAGTTTTAACATCTACTGGATAGTTAGCTAACGCCCAATCAACTGCATTCATACCATCAGCACAATATGCTGAACCGAATTCAATTACCAATCCTCTATCAACAGACTTATAAGACCAACCTGAGTACCAACTCATAGGAGCTGCAATCATGTTGTCTGTGTCCATATTATCAAGGATAAATACTGTTTGTGGCGTACCAAGTGACATAGCTAAAGCTGCAACACTATCGCGTTGCGCGTTATATCCTTCTAGATGTTTTTGAGGATTGTAACCTGTATCAAAACCTTCAACGATTGCGACACTATAGTCTCCAACTCCACCTGTTTGGTTTGCCCAGAGCCAAAAAGCTCTTTGGCCTGTTTCTAAAGCAGGTCCAAGGGGACCGTATGGTCCTGTATAATCATTGAGTAAACCAAGATATATACAACCTTTTGTAGGATCAGCACCTGTTGGTACTCCGCCTATTGCTTCAGGACATGGCTCTGCTGTAACTCCAACACCTGTGTCTACAGTACTGGCAGTGGTAACAGCTGGAGATTCCAGAGATTCAACAACTTCAGGAGTTGTTTCCTCTACTGTTTCTTCAGCGGCTCCGCCGCAAGCTACTAAGACAAGGGCTAGAACTGTAAAAAGAATGATTCCCTGCTTACGCAATGGTTTCATTATTCCCCCTTTTATAATTAGTACTAATAAATTTAGGTTACTAGGTTTTCATCAAGTTAGTAGGAAAATGGCCAGGCTTTAAAATAATTACGTAACCTAAACCAAATGCCCCATAGGCCTCTGGGTTCAAAAATTAAGAAAAGAATGATGAATAAACCAAACAATAGTCTTTCAAGCTGACCAAGATTTAAAGGTAGTGATTGTTCTCCAATCTCAAAAGTATGAAGTAACAACTGTATCAAAGCAGGAAATAAGGTATAAAACAGAGCCCCGAATAAAGGTCCCAGTACTGTTCCTGCCCCGCCAATAACCACTATTGCTACAAAAGTAATAGAGTACAAAAGACTAAAAGTACCTGGTTCAACTCCTCCAGAGACTGTAAAAAAGAGTGCCCCACTTATACCACCATAAAAACTTGATAAAGCGAATGCTGATGCTTTATATCTAAACAGATTAATACCCAGTGCCTCTGCAGCAATATCTCCGTCACGAATTGCGGAGTAAGCTCTGCCAGCTCTTGATCTGACTAGATTTTTAAAACCTAAACCAGCAAGAACACATGTAAGTAGACAGAACAGATAAAGAATTTGGTTTTTTTGTAAATAAAAAGTTCCAATTTCAATTCCTTTTTCTAGATTGACACCAAATAGTTTTAGAGTTGCTACCTTTCGTCCTAGACCTGCTCCACCAGTAACAGATTTAAAGTTTGAAAATAAATGAGAGCCTATAAATACTAGGGCAAGTGTTACTAAAGCAAGATTAAGACCTTTTAGCTTGACGGTAATTGGGGCAATTAATAAACCAACGATGGCAGCAGCTACGCCAGCTAATGGTAACCAAAAAATCATATCTAAATCGAAACCAACTACACTCGAAGTAGAAATTCCCCCGATTACAGCAGAAGCATAAGTTCCAACTCCAATGAATACTCCGTGTGCGAGGTTAATTTGACCCGCTAATCCTGAGACAATATTCAAACCCCAACCAGCAATAGCTATCAAAAAAGAAGTCGTTAAAAGAAGTATCCAGTAATCGCTTGCTAGAAAACAAAAAGCAACAGACAAAATGACTAATAATCCAAACCAACTTTTTTGTGTATTATTAGAGAATATGGATGATTCCTTTTGGTAGTCAATATAAAGATTTGGCCTACCTCTCATACTCTTTCAACCTCCTCAGTACCAAATAATCCATCAGGTTTAAAAATTAAAATTACAAACATAATCAGATATGGAGCAACTACAGAAAAACCATTTCCAAATGAAAAGCCAATGAGGCTTTCAAAGCTTAGCTGATAGTAGGCCACATATCCCTGAGTTAGACCGATGATGATTGATCCAACTACTGCTCCAGGTATTGAATCTAAGCCTCCAATTACTACTGCTGGCAATGCTCTTAATGCTGATATGAAACTAAATTGTGATAAGGTATTGAATCCTCCGGTGATGAAAAAACCAGCAAAGGCGGCTAATATTCCCGCTATCATCCAAACAAGACCAAATATTCTACCAACATTAATCCCTTGAGCCATTGCTGCTTCTTGATCATAGGAAGTTGCTCTCATTGCAATTCCATATTTTGACTTTCTGAAGAAAATTGTTAAAAGGATAATCAACAATATTGCTGTGACAAGTGCTGCCAACTCAAGATATTTAATATTGACACCTCCAAGTTTTACGGCGCCAAAATTTCCATAGCTAGGAAATGGGTCACCCATGTATTTTGGATTTATGCCAATCCAACTATCAAGAACAGTTCTCAATAAAATATCAATTCCAATAGTTAGAACTGCAACAGAAAAAACAGGTTCACCCACCATAGGTCTTAAGAAGGTTCTCTCTATAAGTAGTCCCAAAATTCCAGTTAAAATAACCCCTAAAAATAATGCTAGCCAAAACGGGATACCTCTATCTATAGCTAATGAACTAATGATCCCCGCTCCTACTACTGCAAGTGCTGGTTGAGCAAAACTTAAGACTTCCATTGCTTTGTAAATCAATACAAAGCCTATAGCAACTAGTGAATAAATAGCTGCTAACGAAAGCCCCTCAACTGTAGCTTGTAGAAAGATAATCAACTGTACATCTCCTCTATTAG